>Ga0209575_10000003_pt1:0-307500 | contig 594787 bp, 502 predicted proteins | sample Medcelwee11metaG_FD_187172 | JGI IMG/M metagenome (GOLD analysis project Ga0209575, IMG submission 187172) | Freshwater pond sediment microbial communities from the University of Edinburgh, under environmental carbon perturbations - Medium... | ecosystem: Environmental > Aquatic >... | reverse complement strand
TATCCACAGCAACTCAAAGAAATATTTTATCCACCTATAATACTTTATGTTTTGGGAAATCTCGAGAAAAGTGATGAACAATCCATTTCAATTGTTGGAACAAGGAACAATACGGATTACGGAAAATCTGTTACAAGCTACTTTGCGTCAGAATTAGCATCCCAAGACATGACAATTGTTAGTGGCATGGCGAGAGGTGTTGATTCTGTTGCTCATAAATCGGCAATCAAAGCAAATGGAAGAACTATTGCAATAATTGGTTCTGGATTAGATAATATTTATCCTCCCGAAAACAAAGGTCTATTTAGGAATATTATTGAAAATGGTGCTGTTATTTCAGAATTTCCATTAGGGACAAAACCAGATGCCCAAAATTTTCCTAAGCGAAATAGAATTATTGCGGGATTTTCTCTTGGTACTTTGGTTATTGAAACAAAAGAAAATGGCGGAGCAATGCAAACTGCAAAATTTGCATTTGACCAAAACAAAGATGTTTTTGCAATTCCAGGAAATATTACCAGTGAGCAAAGTAAAGGGACGAATATTTTGATTCAAAGAAATGGAGCAAAATTAGTTTTTGAACCTGAAGATATATTAGTTGAACTGAAATTAAAATTAAATCCAATTATTGCCAAATCGTTACCAAAACAAGTGGTTGATATTTCATTATTCGAGCAAAAAACATATTCTGTATTAGAAGAATTTCCAAAACAAATTGACAAAATTGCAATCGATTCACAATTATCAATTTCTGATACTTTAGTAAATTTGCTATCATTGGAGTTTAAAGGTTTAATTCAGCAACTTCCTGGTAAACAATTCAAAAAAATATAGCTTACTTTTTGGAATAGTCCTTAATTCCCTTCCAAATTTTCTGCAAACGTTCTTTTAAATTATTTTCCTGTCCATTTTCGGTTGGAAAGTAGTATTGCGTATTTTTCATTTCAGTAGGAAAGTAATTTTGAGGAGTGAAATTACCTTCAAAATCGTGCGGGTATTTGTACTCTTTTCCATAACCGATTGATTTCATCAAAGTTGTTGGAGCATTTCGCAAATGCAATGGAACGCTGTATAATGGATTTTGCTTTACATCTTGTTCCGCCATTTTAATTGCCATATAAGCTGCATTACTTTTAGGCGAAGAAGCAAGATAAGTTACGCATTGAGCTAAAATAATTCTCGCTTCGGGCATTCCAATTTTATGAACAGCGCTAAATGTGGCTTCTGCCAAAACTAATCCATTTGGCGAGGCATTTCCAACATCTTCTGAAGCCAAAATAACCAATCTTCTTGCAATAAAAAGTGGGTCTTCGCCACCTTCGAGCATACGAGCTAACCAATAAATTGCTGAATCTGGGTCGCTTCCGCGAATGCTTTTGATAAATGCAGAAATTACATTAAAATGTTCTTCTCCAGATTTATCATACGAAACATTTTTTTGTTGGATAATATTTTCGATTACTTCTTTAGTAATGGTAATTTCATCTTTATTTATCTGAGATTTAACCGAATCTTCCAAAACATTAAGCAAAATTCGCGAATCGCCACCAGAAACATAAATTAAAAAATTTTCATCAATTGATTTTATAGGAAGTGAACTCAAAAATTCATCGTCTTTAATTGCCCGTTTAATTATCGATTTTAAGTCATCTACCGAAAGGGCTTCCAAAATATAAACTCGTGCGCGAGACCTAAGCGCTGGAATTACTTCAAACGAAGGATTTTCGGTAGTTGCACCAATTAGTATAATTTCGCCAGATTCGACAGAATTTAGCAATGCGTCTTGCTGCGATTTGTTAAAACGGTGAATTTCGTCAATAAAAAGGATTGTTTTTTTGTTGTATAGCAAATTTTGCTTTGCCATTTTAATAACTTCGCGAACTTCTTTAACTCCGGATGAAACTGCATTTAATTGAAAAAATTCTGAAGCAGTTTTTGCCGAAATAATTTTTGCTAAAGTCGTTTTTCCAGTTCCAGGCGGTCCCCAAAAAATCATTGAACTTATTGTGTCATTTTCAATCATTGTTCCAATTGGTTTGCCTTTTCCAACCAATTTTTCTTGCCCAAAAAAAGACTCAAGTGAGTTGGGTCTAATCCTTTCTGAGAGTGGAATGTGTGGAATTTGAACTGACATATTTGATGATTTACTGTTTATTGATTTTTATTGGAATCTCGTTTTCAAATTTCATGCGATATTTGTTACGAGCAACTTGTTCTATTTTAAAATCGCTATTTTGTAGTGAATCAATTTCCAAATTAAGTTTTTCAATTTGAAGTTGAGTTGATTTAATCTTCTCATCCAAATTGTTAACTTCGTTTTTAAGATTCAAATATTTCATAAATCCATTATCGTTAAAAATTAACAATACAAGAATTAGCACAATAAATAGCAAATAAATTAACTTTATACCTTTTTCTTTATTCATTTTAAATAAGGGAGTTTTTAATAATTCTATCAATCAAATCTTCAAAGCAAATTCCTTCGGCTTTTGCGGCTTTAGGAAGCAAACTTGTACTGGTTAATCCAGGGAGCGTGTTAATTTCTAAGCAGAATGGATTGTAGTTTCTATCTAATCTAAAATCAATTCTTCCGTAATTTTTGCAACCAACAGAATTATAAGCAATTAGTGCTTGATTTTGCAATATTTTAGTAACTTCACTTGGCAATTTGGCTGGAACTTCATATTCACTCATTCCAGAAGTATATTTGCATTCATAATCGTAAAACGAATGTTTTGGTTTTATTTCCACCACCGGCAAAACTAAATTATCCAAAATTCCGATAGTTACTTCGTATCCATCAACATATTTTTCGATTAAAATGCTATTTGAAAATTGAAAAGCGAAAGAAATTCCTTCCTCCAACTCGTTAAAATTACCACAAATTGAAAGTCCAATAGCCGAACCTTGATCATTTGGTTTAACAACTAACGGAAAATTAAACTGTTCATTAATTGTTTGCTTAATAGAATTCAAATTTAGAGAGTCTTTTTTCACCAAAATCCAATCTGCAGTGCTAACTCCACTATGTTTTAAAATACTTTTAGTAATGTGTTTATCCATAGAAACTGCTGATGCTAAAATTCCAGAACCAGTGTATGGAATATTTTTGAACTCAAGTAGGGATTGGACTTTTCCATCCTCGCCCCAAGTACCGTGAAGAGCATTAAAAACTATGTCAACTTCATTCAATAAATCCGAATTAATTGCATCTACATAATTTGTTGCCGAAATGGGCGAACAATCGCATTCGGCAAAAAACTCATTTTCAGTTTTAGGCTGATTTTTGCCATAAGCTGGGTCAATTAAAACCACATTATAACCAAGAGTTCTTAACGCTTTCAAAACTCCTTCGGCAGAATGTTTCGAAACTGCACGCTCTGTAGAAGCTCCGCCAAGCAAAAGTCCGACAGTAATTTTACTATTCATTTATAATTTTACCTTATTATTTTCGTTTAATTTTATTCCATAAGTTTTATCCGCAATTGCGTATAATTCTTCAATTTGCTCATTTTCGAGCTTTTTCAGATTTCCAATTGATTCTGCAACAAAAATGGTTTTGGAAATATGTTCAAGCTTTTCCATTCTAAAAAATGCTACTTCAATAGTTTCGCCAACTGAAACCGCTCCGTGATTGGAAAGTAAAAAGACATTTGCATAATCTACAAATGGATTAAGCGAGTTTGCAAGTTCATCTGTTGAAGGAGTTGCATAATTACAAATTGGAACTTTGCCTAAAGTTAAGATCACTTCGGGAAAAATATTATTTGGGAAATTTTCACGCGACGTTGCAATTGCAGTTGCATAAATTGGATGACAATGAATTACTGAATTAACATCTTTTCGATTGTTATAAATCTTCAAGTGCAATTTAACTTCGGTTGTAATTTTACCAGTTCCTTCCAAAAGATTTCCGTTGGAATCAATTGTTAGAATATCTTTTTCTTTAATTTCACCTTTATTAATTCCAGAACGGGTGATTAAAAATTTATTTTCATCAATTCTTACTGAAAGATTTCCATCAAAAGCTGCTACAAATCCTTTTTTATAAACCTTGTGGCAAATTTTAACCAACTGCTTTTTTAGATTCATTTCGCTTCAAGTTTAGAAATTATTTCCATATTAATTAATCCATCATCAGCTGTAATTAATGGAAGTTCATTTTTCAAAAATGCTCGTTGCACGTCGTGTAAAAGGAAAAGCTGTCTGTTTGCTCGTCGTCTAAATGCTTTTTTTCCTTCATTTTTTAAATTAATAGTCATTTTGGAAGCAGCATTTCTTTTTCCAATCATATTATCAATAATAATTGTTCCTTTATGACCAAGAATTTCAATTCTGTTAACAGGTTCGCTAACATTAAACGACACGTTAAAATCGCCATAACCACCATTATCAAATTTTACAAGAGCGGTGGCAAAATCATCAACTTTGCTATCGTAAATTACATTATCAACTGCTCCGCCTAAAATGCTAAATTCGCCACCTAAAAACCGCAATAAATCAATCATGTGTGGACCAAGATCGCGTAAAGCACCGCCACCACTTTCGTTAAGTCTAAATCTAAAATTATCATTTGGTTGATTATCATAGTTAAATTTAACCGAAATAGAGACAATTTTTCCAATCAAGTTTCCATCAATAAATTCTTTTGTCTTTTTGATAATTGGATGGTGTCGCATAACAAAGTTAGTCGTTAGTGTAACATTATTCTTCTTGCAGACTTCAACCATTTCTTTTGCTTGTTCAAGTGTAATAGAAAGAGGTTTTTCGCAAAGAATATGCTTTCCTGCATTTGCGGCATCAATTACTTGTTGATAATGGTCAGAATTTTTGCTTGCAATATAAACTGCTTCAATATCGCTACTTAAAAATTGTTGATAATTATTAAAGCTATTTTCGGCATTAAATTTCTTTTTAATAAAATCTGCTCTTTGCAAATTTGAACTATAAACAGAGACTAATTTGCTTTTTTTAAGGTGTTGGAATGCTGGTAAAAATGTATTTTCTAAAAAATTTCCACAACCAGCAACTCCCCATTTCAATTTTTTAGTAAGTTGCTTTCCTAATAAGATATTGTTCAATTTCTTTCCCATTTTATAAATTCAATTTTTTCATTAAAAGATTTATTGGATTTGAGTTTTGCATAATGTAAAAATGTATTGCTGGCGAACTGTTATTTAGCAAATCTTCCACTTGTTTTGCAGTCCAATTAACTCCAATTTCAAGAATATGCTCATTTTTTGCTTCCGATATTTCATTAACCAATTCAGTTGGCAAATCAATGTGAAAATTTTTTGGAAGTGATGTTAGTTGATTTTTACTGTTCAGCATTTTAAGTCCTGGAATTATTGGAACAGTAATTCCAGCAGCACGACATCTTTCAACATAATCGTAATAATGTTTGTTATCAAAAAACATTTGAGTAACAATGTATTCGGCTCCAGCATTAATTTTTTCTTTTGCGTGTTTAATATCAGTATCAATATTTGGTGATTCAAAATGTTTTTCAGGATATCCACCGACACCAACGCAAAAATTGGTTTTATCGGCGTTTAGCAAAGTATCTTCAACATAAATTCCGTTATTCATTTTATAAATTTGCTTAACTAAATCTTTGGCATATTCGTTTGTAGAACGTCCAAATTTTACTGGTTTTTTATAACCGCTATCATCTCCACGAACTGCGAGAACATTATCAATTCCTAAATATCTAAGCTCTATTAGAAAATCCTCTGTTTCTTCTTTGGTAAAACCATTACAAATTACGTGTGGAACTGCATCAATTCCATATTTATTTTGGATTAATGCACAAATTCCTAAAGTACCAGGACGTTTTCGCTTTATTTTCATATTAAAGCCACCGTTTGCAGTTTCTTCATAAAGAATTTCGGCTGCGTGACTTGTAATATCGATAAATGGCGGATTGTATTTAACTAAATCTTCCAAAACACCGAGTAGTTGTTTAATATCTCCACCGCGTTTGGGTGGAATTATTTCAAAACTAATTAGCGTTTCGTTTGCTTTGTAAAGATGTTCGGTAACTCTCATTTTATTAACTCTTATTTATATATATAATTTTGGAAGAAAATATGATTTTATTAACTTCCAATTAAAATTCAATTTTTACATATCAAATTTACTATTTTCTATTCTCATTTCCATTGTAATCTATTATTCTGCTTCCGAAATCAATTTTAGCAAATTATAATTTCTATTTTCAATATCTGAAGTGTTTATATTTATTTTCAAATATCTTCCATTTAGCCAATGTTGAGTCATATCGTTGTAATGTTTGCTCATAAAATAACCCGATTCGCCAGTTGGTAAAATAATATTTACTTCATCTGGTTTTGCAAAATCATAAATAAAACGCAAAGCCGGACCTAATTTATTTTCGTAGGAATCTGAATTTGCAAACGAATACTCAGTATTAAAAATTGTTGTTCCATCACCACCAATTGGAAAAGGACCAATATTTAATATTCCTTCCAACATTGGAGCGTTATTAGTAAACAAATGTTTGAAAGTAACTTTGTGCAGTTCTTTCCATTGCCAAAGAGTAATATCCTTTCCCAGCTTGGTTTCGAGCGAAATTAACGCATCCACCAAACTTTTTCGGATTATATCATCGCGAGTTTCATAATTTTCAGTTTTAACATTATTCCACCAATCGGATGAAATATCGTTTAACAATTCATTTACTTTTCTGTAAGGAACGTTTGCAACAAACACGTATTCTTTAAATAATTCTTCACCCATTTCGTCATAAAAGATATTTTTTGTCAATTTTTGGAAAAATTCATTAAATATTGCTGGCGTTTGGTTATCCTTATTCATGTAAAAATCCCAATTTTTAAGCAAACTTAATGCAGTTTTGAGATTTTCGTCCTTAATTTTTACGTCTTTAAATGCTTCCAAGACAAAAGGGACAATCTTTTTTGCGTAATGTGAATAAAAATCGTTTTGATATTTCTTAAAATCGCTAGTAGAATGCTTTTGTTTTTGCGTTAAAAGCTCTGTTATTCGTTCAATTCGCGATTCTGGCTCCCATAAATTTGAAATATGGTAGCTAAAATTTTTGATTGTTTTATTATTTGCCGAAGCGATAAAATTATCGCTTGGATTAAATAATTTTGGCATTTGGCTATATGGGACAAATCCTTGCCAATCATTTGCAGTTGTAGTTCCGTCAAAAATTAAAGTTGGACTATTGGAAGTACGAATTGGAAGTTTTGCTCCACAGATATATCCAATATTTCCATTTTTATCGCCATAAACAAAATTTTGTCCTGGAGCAGTAAAATGCTCAACTCCACGTTCAAAATCCTTCCAATTTTTTGATTTGTTAATAGAAATCATTGCAAATATTTCGTCAGTTTTGTTCAATGCTGTCCAACGCATACTAATTTTTGCGTTATTTTTATTTCCCTTTTCACCAAAAGGATGAATATCCGAAATTATTGGTCCACGATGATTTTTCTTAATTATATATATAATTGGTTTTTCACCTTTAACAAAAATTGTATCTTCAACAATGGAAAGATTTAGCCATTTATCATCAACAAAATATTTTGTTCCAGAAGAATTGAACTTTTCGATATAAAAATCGGCATCGTCTGCCATTACGTTTGTTAAAACCCACGCAATATTTTGGTTTTTTCCAATAATAAAAGCTGGTAAACCTGGAATTGAAAAACCTTCGCCATTCCAAACATCGCTTCTAATTACCGAAAACATAAACTTTCCTGGAGCTTGAAACGCCAAATGCGGGTCGTTTGCAATTATAACTTTTCCACTTTCTGATTTATTTGGATTTACAACCCAATTGTTTGAGCCAATATGAGTTCCAACAAATCCAGTAAATTTGCGAAAATCCTTATCAACTTTATAAAAATCAGTTTCAATTGACGCCGCCAATTTTAAGTAATTAGGAATTATTGTTGGAGCATTTTCTTCAAAATCGGGCAAAATTTCTTTTACTTTTTCTTCGCCTAGTTTTTGAACGAGATTAGAAAACGCAAAATCTGTCCACCAACTTATATTTAATTCCCAAGCCATTAGCTTTGCAATTATTAAACTATGCTCTGGTTTCCACAATTCTGGTTCATAACCAAGCACGTCAAATTCGAAAGTAAAATTTCCGTCAGCTTGTTTTATATACGCATTAACTCCAGCAGAATATGCTTCGAGATATTTAATTGAAAGTGGATTTAATTTTGGCAAAGATTCTTTTACAAGCTTGTTAATTCCCACAGTTCGAAACATTTTGTCAAAAGGAATGGTTGAACTTCCAAAAATTTCGCTCAGTTTTCCCTGCCCAGCTCGTCTCGAAACATCCATTTGAAAAAGTCGTTCTTGTGCGTGAACATAACCGAGTGCGAAAAATGCATCAAACTCACTTTTTGTAATAATAAATGGAATTGCGTGTTCGTCGCGATAAATTTTAACTTCATTCGAAATTCCCTTTACGCTAATTTCGCCTTCATATTCTGGAATTTTAGATTTAAGAATAAAATAGGAAATAATAACAATTCCTATAAAAAGTGCCAAAATGGTTAATAATAAACTGATTCCAATTTTAAAATATTTATTCATCTGTGTTTTCTTCTTCGTTGTTAAAATCTAACAAATAGCTTTCGTCTGATTCGTCAATTAGTGATTCTGATATTTCTTTTTTTGATTTTATTCCAAGACTTTTAATTTTTTGAACTTGCGAAACTAAATTTCCTTTTCCAGTTGATAATCGGCTAATTGAAGTTTCAAACGAAAGTTTTGCTTTATCCAAATTTGAGCCAATATCTTTAAGCGATTCTGTAAAATTCACAAATTTATCGTACAAATCACCAACTCGTTTTGCAATTTCTTGCGAATTTCTATTTTGCTTTTCATATCGCCAAATGTTCTGAATTGTTTTAAGCGTTACCAACAAAGTACTTGGTGTTACAATTACAATGTTTTTTTCAAATGCTTCGCTAAATAATTCCCTATTATTTTCCATTGCCAACATAAAAGCTGATTCGATTGGAATAAACATTAATACATAATCGAGTGATTTAATTTCTTCAATTTCGTCATAATTTTTAAGACTTAATCCTTTAATATGATTTTTAATACTACTTAAATGCTCTTTTAAGTACTTTTCTTTTTCATGTTTATCTTCTGTTTGATAGTAATTTTGGTAAGCAACAATTGACACTTTTGAATCAATTATAACGTCTTTATTATTTGGAAGATGCACAATTGCATCAGGACGTTTTCGCTTTTTGTCCTCATCCGTAAACGATAATTGGGTTTCATATTCACGTCCATTTTGCAAACCAGATTCTTCCAAAACACGTTCCAAAATTACTTCACCCCAAGCACCTTGCTTCTGCGAATCTCCTTTTAGAGCATTTGTTAAATTTAGTGCTTCTTTTCCAAGCTTTTCGTTCAATTCTTTTAAACCATCAATTTGAGTTTTTAACGCAGTTCTGTCATCGGAATCATTTTTATAAACATCGTTTACTCTTTTTTTAAATTCTGCAAATTCGTCCTTTAATGGAGTTAAAATTCCTTCAATATTATCCTTGTTGGTTTGCGTAAATTTTTTACTTTTTTCTTCAAGAATTTCGTTTGAAAGATTTTTGAATTGATTTATTAATTCATCTTTCGAATTTTCAAGCAGTTTTAATTTTTCTGCCGTACTTTCTCGCTCTTTTTTTAATGCAGTTTCTAATTCCGCATTTTGTTTTACAAGTTTTGTATTTTCATCAGCTTTTTGGTTAAATCTTTCCTCAATTTGTGCAATTTTTACCTCAAGTTCGCCAATTCTTGATGACTTTTCTAATAATTGCGAATTCTCTTTTTCCAAAACTAAAAATTGCTCTTTTTTTTCGTTTTCAATTGTTGCTTTTGCCAAATCAATCTTATTTTTGGTTGAAGAACTTACAAAAACGTACGAAATTGCAAATCCAATCAACAATCCAACAAAACCAAAAATTAAACTTGCTACAGTTATCATCTAATCCCCTTTCCATTTTTTGAACAAAAATTCTTTTGGAAAAATACAAAATTCATCAACCAATAACATTTACTCAGTTCAATATTTTGTTATTTACCGAATTTTTAGTCACATTCACCGAAAAATAATTCCACCTTGTAAATTTATATACTAAGTTGCATCACATTATAAAATAAGAAAGTTGGATAACAAAATGGAAACAAAAATAAAACCAAACGTAATTGTTGGAATATTTATAATCTTTATTGGTGCATTATTTTTATTGGAAAATTTTCAAATTTTTCCACCCCAATTTTTGTGGGAAATTCTTAGTTGGCAAACTATTTTAATTTTAATTGGAACTGTTTTTTACTTTAATTCAAACAAATCAGTTGGAGTTACTTTAATTGTTGTCGGTGCTTTATGTTGGATTCCAGATATTTGGCCCGTTTTAATAATACTTTTAGGATTATATATTGTTGTTAAAAATAAAACAAACTTTTTTAATAAGTCAGAAACCGATTCAATTTCTGCTGAATATAACCCAAATCAGGTAATTTGTGACACTTCGTTATTTGGTGGGAGTAAAAAATCTTTCCAAATTGATAATTTCAAAGGCGGAAATGTAACGTCAATATTTGGTGGTTCCGAAATTGATTTAATGGATTGCACACTCGCTAATGGAACAAACAGACTTGAACTTTTCTTTTTATTTGGTGGCTCATCATTAAAAATTCCAAGCAATTGGAACGTTTTAATACAACTTACACCTATTTTTGGTGGTTTTAGCGATAAGCGTGCAATACCACAAAGCCAAGTTTTTGATAATTCCAAAACCTTAATTATTTCTGGAATTGTAGTTTTTGGTGGTGGCGAATTAACAAATTACGTAAAATTTTAGGAGATGATAAAATGAGAAACAACGATTCAAAAATAACCCTTGGAATAGTTTTAATTTTAGTTGGACTATTTGCTTTTAGTGGAAATCTATTCGGTTTTCCATTTCATTTTACACATTATATATTTTCAATGCCTGGAATAATGATGATTGTTGGAGTTATTATCCTTTTAAATCATAAAGATAGCACACTTGGTGTCATTTTTGTCGCAATTGGTGGATTTTGGTTTTTATCGCGTTATTCCGATTTTAATGTGAAACATTATTTTCATGAATATTGGCCAATTCTATTAATTGCTTTTGGTATTTTCATCATTTTTGACCGAAGAAAATCAAATTCCGTAAATATTGGGAAAAATGATTTTAATGAAACTGATTTGGATTATATTGATGATGTTTCAATTTTTGGAGGCGGAAATATTTCAGTTAATTCTCAAAATTTCAAAGGTGGAAAAGTTAGTGTTATTCTTGGTGGAAAAAACTTGGATTTGCACCAAGCAAATCTTGCAGAAGGCACAAATATTCTTGAAACAACTGCTATTTTTGGCGGAATTGAAATTATTTTACCACGCGATTGGAAAGTTGTAGTAAATGTAACTTCTATTTTTGGCGGAGTTGACGATAAACGAGTTATAAACGTAAATCAAGTTTATGAAAGTAATAAAGTTTTGGTTATAAAAGGAGCTGCAATATTTGGCGGTTGCGAGTTAAAAACATACTAATTTATGAAAAATTTGATTGCAAAAAATATTAGTTACCGAAACTCATTAAGCTTATTTTCTGTCGTTTTAGGATTTTTTTTCGTTCTATTACTGCTTTATGTTGAAAATATTGAGTTGGAAAACGCTTTAGCTGATTCAATTGCAAACACAGCTATTTTTATTTTAGTTGCTTTCGTTTTGTGGTATCCGAGCAATTATTTAAATGTTGACAATTTTTCAATTTCAAATCTTTTATTAAACAATTTTATTGTTGTGATAATTGCTTCATTTATTCAACTATTTTTGTCGTTTTCGATAATTGCGTTGGTAAATCCAGATTATAAATCGTACTTTATTTCAACTTTAACTTTGCGTTTCACTTTTGGAACTTTATGGATTGCAATAATTGTAATTCTAAATTATGTGATAATTATATACAAAAATTTGACCGACAAAGTAATTGGCGAAGCAAAATTAAATTCGTTAGTTGCAGAAGCTGAGCTAAAATCGTTAAAATATCAAATAAATCCACATTTTATATTTAATTCACTAAATTCAATTTCTTCGCTCACAATTTCAAATCCAGAAAAAGCACAAGAAATGTCAATTAACTTATCCAATTTTTTGCGAAAAATTCTTGCAGGAAATGATGTAAAAAAAGTTGCAATTGAAGAAGAGATAAAAAACATTGAATTATACTTAAAAATTGAGAAAGTCCGGTTTGGAAACCGGTTGGAATTTTTGCTTAATTTATCAGAAGAATGCAAAAATATCTTAATTCCAAATATGATTTTGCAACCACTTGTTGAAAATTGCATAAAACACGGAGTTTACGAAAGTAGCGATACAATTCACATTGATTTTAATTGTTCGAAAAAAGAAAATTATCTCGAAATTACAATTTCCAACAATTATGACCCAAAACTTGCAAACAAACGTGGCGAAGGAATTGGACTTCAAAACATAAATAGTCGCTTGAAATTGATTTACAACAAGCCTAATTTGATTTCCATAAAAAAATTAGATAATATTTTTACTGTAATTTTGTTAATTCCAATTGAGTAATGCTTTGATTTTAACCCAAAATCAAACATATTTTTATTATTAAAAGAAAATATAATTATGAAAGCAATAATAATTGATGACGAAAAGCTTGCGAGAGATTTAGTTCGGAATTTTTTACAAATGTTTGAAAATATCGAAATTGTAGCCGAATGCGAAAATGGTTTTGAAGGCATAAAATCGATAAACGAGCATAATCCCGATTTAATTTTCCTCGATATTCAAATGCCAAAATTAAATGGTTTTGAAATGCTTGAGCTTTTGGATAATAGTCATAATATTATTTTTACAACCGCTTACGATCAGTATGCTTTAAAAGCTTTTGAGGTAAATGCGGTTGATTATCTTTTAAAACCTTTTTCACGCGAACGTTTTGCCGAAGCAGTTAATAAAGTTATTGATAAAATAGGGAAAAATGATAATTTAACTCAAAATAGCATTTTAAGACAATCTGATTTTATTCAAACAGACGAAAAATTAAACAGAATTGTAGTTAAAAAAGGAAGCAAAATTGTAGTTCTGCCAATCGATTTAATAAAATATTTTGAAGCTAAAGACGATTATATAAATATTGTTTCATCCGAAGGTTCGTTTTTGAAGCAAAACAGAATGAAATATTACGAAGAGCATCTTCCCGATTTTTTTATAAGAATACATCGTTCATTTATTGTTAATCTAAATGAAATAAAAGAAATTTCTCTTCTCGAAAAAGATAGTCACGTTGTTATTTTAAAAAGTGGCGAAAAACTTCCTATAAGCAAAAGTGGATATATTAAATTGAAGGAAATTATAAGATGATTCTAATTTTGCACACAAACTGAAACCCAAATAATAATAAAATTTGATAATTATTTTAGATTTTTTTATTTTTCGAATGTTAATATAAAATAGTCGAAAAATTGAAAACGGATAAAATGAAAAACGAAAAATTTGACAAGAAAAAAGAAGAAATTAAAGCTGCAAGTATTAAATCTTTTGCAGCTTATGGTTACTCCAAAACAACTTTGGAAGACATTGCAAGCATGCTTGGAATGAAGAAAAACTCACTTTATTACTATTTTGAAAGCAAAGAAGCTCTTTTTCGAGAATTAATTGAAAGTGAAATAAATGAACACTTTGTCTTTTTGCAAGCAATTATTTCAGAACAATTGCCAGCTGACGAAAAAATAATTAGAATAATTACGAGTTTATCCGAGTTTATTCGTCAAAGAACTTTAAAATATGCCTTAAAACTCAGTGCGTATATCGAAATTAGCAAAGTAATCAAAAATGAGTTTCACGATTTACAAAAAAATGAATGCCAAATTATACAAACAATTTTGAAAGAAGGAATTGAGTCAAATTTGTTCAAACCACACGATACAATGCTTATTGCAAGAGATATCGGTTATCTTGTGCCAGCAATTTTTAGAAGTTATTACACTGACTCAGATGCTGAATTTGTTCACGAAGTAGATTTTGAAATTATTTCTTCGATGGTTACAAGACTTATAAATTACATTATTGATGGAATAAAAATTAAATAATAAATTATGGAGTGTTAATTAATTATGAGAATTAAGAAAATCTTAATTGGAGTTTTGCTCAGTTTTAGCTCAATTTTTGGTCAGCAAACAATTGACCTTGATACAGCTATTAAAATTGCTTTGCAGAACAACAGAGAAATTGAAATTGCAAAAATGGATGTTAACAAAGCAGATGCAGCTGTTTCTGAAGCGTTTGGTTATGCGCTGCCATCTGTAGATTTTTCTGCTGGATTTACACATTTTATCCAAAAACCACAGACTGCTTTTCCAGATTTTGGAGCAATGTTAAACAATTCAACTTATAGCGTTTTGTTTAACGAAAATGTAATTCCACGTGATGATAGTAAATTTTTGCCAATGGATTTTAAATTGCAGACTTTTACTCAATCAAACAATTATCAAGCTCAAGCAACTGTAACTCAAATTTTATTTAATTCCGCTGTTTTTACTGGAATTGGAGCTTCAAAAATTTATCGCGATTTAGCTGTTCAATCGCTAAAAAGTACAATTGCAAAAACTGTTTTAGATATAAAAAAGGCATATTATGGCGTGCTTTTAACTCGCGATTTATACACTATTGCAAATTCGCGATTTAATAACGCAAACGAACATTTAAAAAATATAAAAGCTATGCGTTCGCAAGGTTTGGTTTCGGAGTTTGCCGAAATGCAAGTTGAAGTTCAAGTAGAAAATATTAGACCTTTGTTAGTCCAATTAGAAAATGCAAATATTGATGCTACAAACGGACTCAAAATTTTGCTCAATATTCCACAAGAAAATCAAATTGAAATTTTAGGCTCGATGGAGTTTGAGGATGAAATTCTACCTAGCGAAATTGAGTTAATTGCCGAGGCAAAAGCTTCAAATCTAAATTTGAAAGCTCTTAAAATCAAAAATCAACTTGATGATGAATTTGCGTCCATTAACAAAGGCGATTATTGGCCCACAATTGCTGCTTTTGGAAATTATACTTACGCTGGCTCTGGTGATGAATGGAAATTTAACAACTACTCATCTTCAACTGTTGGATTAAATTTTTCGATAAATCTTTTCCAAGGTGGAAGAACTAAAAACAAAGTTCAGCAAGATATAATTGTTTCAAAACAGACTGGTGAGCAGATTAAAAGTTTAACCGATGCTACTGAAATGCAAGTTAAATCGCAATTAAATAATTTGAAAAGAGTAAAAGAGCAAATTGACGCTATGAAAAGAAACATTTCGTTAGCCGAAAAAGCTTACGAAATTGCTCAAAACAGATTTAAGGAAGGCGAAGGAAGTGAACTTGAAGTTAAAGACGCCGATGTTTCGCTAAGTGAATCACGAATTAATTATACAAATGCTGTTCACGATTACTTAATAGCAAAAGCAACTTTGTTTAATTTAATCGGCCGTGTTGATGAGCAGTATTATTCATTTGTATCAGAATATTTAGAAGATTAGTTAATAAAATTGAAAATTAAAATAAAGGAAAAGTTATGAAACATGGATTGAAATATCTATTCTATTTAACTGTAGTGTTATTAATAACTGTTGGTTTTTCTGGATGCTCAAGCGAAGAAAAAGAAGAATCAAAAAGTATGGAACAAATTCAAAAAGAAGAAGGAATGCCAGTTTCTGTTGAAAAAGTTTCGCAAAAACAGTTCACAAAATTTTTAACATATTATGGAAAATTTAGTGGCGAAAACGAAACCATAATTGGTGCTATGATTGGTGGAAGAATTGAAAAAATTAACTTCCGACCTGGTGATTATGTAAAAAAAGATGATGTAGTAATTCAATTTCCAAAAGATTCTCCAGCTTCGCAATATCAACAAGCACTTTCAGCTTACGAAAACTCTAAAAAAACTTATGAAAGAATGAAAGCTCTTTTAGACAAAGGCGAAATTGCACAAGCTCAATTTGACGGAGTTGAAACAAAATACTCAGTTGATAAAAGAAATCTTGAAACATTAAAAGATATGTTAAATCTCGATGCACCTTATGATGGAATTATCACTGAAATTATGGTTCATGAAGGTGATAATGTAAATGATAAAGCAATGCTTTTCAAAATTGCAAAATTGAACAAAATGAAAATTAGAGTTTGGTTATCAGATTCTGAAAGAATGCAAGTCAAAAACGGAATGAAAGCCATTGCAACTGTTGGCGATAAATCTTTTGTAGGAAGAGTTTCGGAATTATCTTTAAGCGTTAATCCAATGACACAATCTTTTTATGCCGATTTATCTTTTGACAATGGCAAAAAAGAAATTTTAACTGGAACAACTGCCGATGTAAAAATTTTGACATATGAAAACAACAAAGCAATTGTACTTCCAAGAAATATGGTAAAAGACGAAAACGGAAGCAAATTTGTCTTTGTTGCAAACGGTGATTTGGCAAAAAAAATAGCAGTTACTATTTCTAACGAAAATGGTGAAAATTACGAAATAAAAAGTGGCTTAAATACTGACGATTTAATCATCACAAAAGGATTTTCACGTTTGGATGATGGAACAAAAATAAAAGTGGTTAAGTAGGGAGATTATATGAATTTAATAAAACTTTCGGTTGAACGTCCCGTACTTACAACTGTAATTTTAATGGTATTTATCCTTTTTGGTGGCTTGGCGTTTAACACGTTAACTTTAAATAATATGCCTCAAGTTGAAATACCATATGTTACTGTTACAACAATCTATCCAGGTGCAGGACCTAAAGAAAATGAAACTTTAATAACAAAAAAAGTTGAAGATGCGGTTTCTACAATAAGCCAAATTAAAAGAATTGAATCTTATAATATGGACGGAGCTGCAATTACTTTAATAGAATTTGATTTAGCAAAAGATGTTGATGTGGCAAATCAAGAAGTGAAGGATAAAGTTGATCAAATTTTGAACGAGCTTCCAGAAGATGCCAATAAACCAATTATTCAAAAAATTGACATTAATGCTGCTCCAATTATGGATATTGTTTTAAGTGGAGAAAAAGATTCCCGAGAATTATTTCATATTGCATCAACAGAATTAAAAGACAGATTGTCTCAAATAACTGGGGTTGCCGATGTAAAAATAACCGGTGGTCAAGAACGCGAAATTAGAATTGCTCTTGATAACAAAGTGGTTTACGAAAATTTCATTTCTCTTCCTCAAATGCTTGGAATGCTAAGTTCGCAAAATATTGACTTACCAAGTGGAACATTTAAATTATCCGATAAAGAATATTCAGTTCGTGTTAAAGGTAAATTCCAAAATGTTGATGAGTTAAAAAATCTTGAAATTCCAACCTCATTTGGAAATAAAAGATTAGCTCAAATTGCAAAAGTTGATGATTCTGGCAAAGAAATTAGAAGAAGAGCCATATTTTTTGATGCTGAAACTGGAATTACTGATTCAAATGCTGTTCGTCTTTCAATTGTAAAAAGTTCTGACGGAAATGAAGTTGATGTTTCTGATGCTGTTCACGCAGCTTTGCCAGAGATTATAACATCTTTACCAGAAGGATTAACACTTAAAATTGTTAGTGATAATTCAGTTTTTACAAGAAGTTCAGTGGATGATACAACTGGTAATATTTGGATTGGTGTCGTTTTAACTGCAATTATCTTGTTTTTATTCCTATTTAATATTCGCTCAACAATAATTGTGGCTCTTTCAATGCCTGCGTCAATTATCTCCACTTTTTTGCTTTTCCAATGGTTTGATATGAGTTTAAATACTATGTCTTTAATGGGAATTTCAGTGTCAGTTGGTGTTCTTGTTTCAAACTCAATTGTGGTTCTCGAAAATATTTTTAGACATAAAGATATGGGAAATCCTCCTAAAGAAGCAGCTTTAAAAGGAACTTCCGAAGTTGTAATTGCTGTAGTTGCTGCTACTTTAACAAATGTGGTCGTGTTCCTTCCTATAGCAAATATGTCGTCAATGGTTGGAATGTTTATGAAAGAACTTGCACTTGCGGCTGCTTTTTCAACTCTATTTTCTCTTTTATTTTCTTTCACTTTAACACCAATGTTAGCTTCGTTAATGATAAGAAAGGATGGAAAAGTTAACAAACTTGCTCAAAGAGCAGATGCTTATTATCTAACATGGGATAATTTTTATCGAAAAATACTTGCTAAAACACTAAAAAATAAATTTGTTAGTTTAATAGTAATTGCAATTTCTTTTATCGTCTTTGTATTGTCAATTATTTATTACGGACCAAAAATTGGTTTTGATATGATGCCACAATCTGATAATGGATTATTGCAAGTAACCGTTGAACTTCCACAAGAATACAATATATATGAAACCAGTGATGTATTAAAATCTATGGAAGATAAAATTAAGGGCTATCCAGGAATTACAAGTATTGTTACAGAAGTTGGAAAAATAACCGATGTAAATACAGGTACAAATGTTGCAAGAATGGATATTAACTTTGTTTTAGCTGATAAACGTGAAAAAGGATTGGAATATTATATTTCGTCATTTGTAAAAGAACTTTCTGTTATTCCAAATGCGCGTTTAATAACAGTTGATTATAAAAGTTTTGGTGGCGGCGGTGCTCCAATTCAGTTCTTTTTAATGGGGCAAGATTTGGAAGAATTGGATAGATTGAAAGGTGAAATTTTCACTAAAATTCAAGATATTCCTGGGCTTATAAATTTAGACCAAAGTTCACGCGAAGGAAAACCAGAAATTACAATAATTCCAGATAGACAAAAACTGAGCGAAAGTGGAATTACTGCCCAAGAAATTGCAATTACTGTCCGTTCTGCTTTGGAAGGAATTACTGCATCAAAATACTTGGAAAAAGGTGAAGAATACGATATTACCGTTACAATGACGGATGCTTCAGTTGATTCTCCAGATAAGATTGGAAAGATTTCCATTCCTTCAAGAAACGGAAATGTTTACAGAATTTCGCAATTAGCCGAAGTTAAATTCACAAAAAGTTATTCCAAAATTCTGCACCGTGATAAATACGTTACAATTCAATTCACTGGTTCTCCTGCTCCTGGAGTTCCATTAGGTAATATTACCAATGAAATTGAAAATAGAATGAAGGAAATTAATTTTCCAACCGGTTATAAGATTAAATGGTCAGGAACTGCTGAAATGATGAAAGAAATGGTTAGCGATATGGGATTTGCATTTATTTTGGCAATGTTGTTAACATATTTGCTTTTAGCAGCCATTTTGGAAAGCTTTGTTCAGCCAATATTTATTTTGCTTACTGTTCCATTAGCAATTATTGGAGTTCTTGCGTCACTTTATTATACTGGAATTTCATTTGCTATCACGTCCTTAATGGCAATAATTATGCTAATTGGTATAGTTGTAAATAATGCTATTTTGATGCTCGATTACACAAATCAACTTGTTCGTGAGCAAAATATGAATGTAAAAGATGCGTTAATTGAAGCATGTCCTACAAAACTAAAACCAATTATAATGTCAACTTTGGCTATTATTTTAGGAATGCTACCTTTAGCAATTGGAGTTGGTTCATCAGGTGTTGAAATGCGACAACCTCTTGGCGTTGTTTCAATCGGAGGTTTAGTTGTTTCTACAGTTTTAACTTTATTTGTTGTTCCAGCTTTCTATTACATTTTTGAAGATAGAAAAAAGAAAAAGGTTACAGAATAATTTAAACAACTAAAAGTGCATTGAAATTTCAATGCACTTTTAATTAAAACTCAATAATCATAAAGTGGGAATATTTTTTAAGCTAATCTTCCGAAGTTGGACAGAAAACAACTGCTTCAACAGGACATACATTATAGCACAATGGCTCTATATTTTTCTCACAACAATCACATTTGTTCATATCAATAAAATAAATTTCATTTTCGTAAATTGCTCCTCTCGGACATTCACTTACACACATTGCACAACAAATACATTCATCAGTAATTTCGAAACAACAAGGCTTAACTTTCATAATTAAGCTTCTTTATTAAATTGTTTGCCCATTTTGAATTTTCGTTTTAGCTCGTCATAATTAAGTTTGTGCAATTTTTTAACTACGATATTAGGATTTGCAATAATTATCGAATCATCTTTTAATCCACTAATTACTACTAAATTAGCCTTTTTCTCAATAATTTCTACTTTTTCAAACCAAAGCGAAATATCATCAGCATCATTTCTTACTAATATGTAATTTCCATTAAGTCCACTTCTACCATTATAGATATAATTTTTAGGAATTTCGAAATTTGATTTTGCATCGTTTTTAACAATCATTTTTTCTAATGATGCTATTTCGTTGTCAAATGATGATTTAAATAATTTTTTGTTTTTGGAAGATGATTCCACGGTTGAATCCACAGAATTAGTACAAGAGGAAATCAAAATACTAGGAACAACAGATGCAATAAAAAGGGACTTAATTGCTGATCGTCTCGAAATATTACTAATAGAATTACTCATTTAAACTCCTTTAATAAATATTTACATATCGTATTAAAAATAAAAATTTTTAGCTTATAAACAAAATAGAATTTAATGTTTTTAATCTTAAAGTGAATATTATGTAACTTATTTAGGAATAATAAGTTAAACAAGATGTATTTAGTTTTTTCAAGTATTAAAAACTAAATACATCTTAAAATGTGGATTAACGGATATCTTTGGTTTCAATTTTTAATATTTCAAATCCAAGTCTAACTTCTTTTGCAGCGTGTAATATTCCCGAAAAAACAGCAAGAAGTGCAACAATAAAAAAACTAATCGATAAACTTGTGATTATACTGTTTTCACCAACAAGGAAATATAATCCTATTGAAAATACTGAAAAAATGAACATTGCAATTCCAATTGTATAAAACCAAACTGCATTTCTAATTAACCGCATTCTAATGATTAACAACGGTAATTGGAGTAAAATACTCTCCTTTCGGTGCAATTCATCTGGTGTTAATTGACGAAATTCGGTATTTAGAGTTCTAATTCTGTTAACAACCAATGAGTATTTATTGTTCATTCCGAGCAATAAAAGTCCGCAAGCCGAAATCATAATTCCAGGTGCTAACATTCCATTAATAATCTCAATTATTGTACCGTGCATAATTTTTTCCTTTTTAAGCTAATCTATTTTGGAATTATTTATGAGTAAAATCTGTGTGTAATTGCTAAAAGTAGATTTAGAATTACAAGAACATTAATTATCAAATTTGCTTTAAATATTTTTCGAATATTATTATTTGATATTCCTTTTGTGTTAGCAAGTTCAGTTCTTATTTTTTTAGCTGTTGGAATTACCATAACCGCTGTTAAAACTAAAATAACTACTAAAATAATTTGCTTTGTGGCTAACCAATGGTTATTTGACATATCAAAAAATCCATATCCTGAGTTTAAAACAAGTAATATTCCTGTAATTAAAATTCCAATTGAGCCAGCGATTCCAAAAACATTAGTAAAAATCAAATAATTTGAAACATTTTCATTAACCGAAATTCCTTTGTTAATCTTGCTTCGCAAAATAAACTCAACCGCAAAAAATGCAAGCCAAATTCCAGAAAATATTATATGTAGTGTTATATATGTTGGGTATAAATTCATGTTTTTCCTTTATATTATGTGTATTTGTGTGTTAATATCTTTCAAGTTTAAATTTTTCACCTAGATATAATTTTCGAACTTCTTCATCATCGGCAAGCGTATTTGCAGTTCCTTCTCTAAATAAGGTTCCATTAATTAAAATATAGCCTCTATCAACAATTCCAAGAGTTTCGTGAACGTTGTGGTCTGTTATTAAAATTCCAATACCTTTGTGTTTAAGATTTGCTACAATTTTCATAATATCTTCAACCGCAATTGGGTCAACACCAGCAAAAGGTTCATCAAGCAAAATAAATTTTGGGTCGGTTGCAAGCGAACGAGCAATTTCTGTTCTTCTGCGTTCACCACCACTTAGCTGAAATCCTTTACTTTTACGAATATGCGTTATATTTAATTCTTCCAAAAGCGATTCCATTTTCTCTTTACGTTTGGATTCTTCCATTTTAATAAGCTGAAGAATTGCCATAATATTTTCTTCAACTGTTAATCTTCTAAAAACAGATGCTTCTTGAGGTAAATATCCAATTCCCATTTTGGCACGTTTATACATTGGCTCGTTGGTAATTTCATTATCATCCAAAAATACTTTACCACTTTTAGGTTTTATCATACCAACAATCATATAAAAAGTTGTAGTTTTTCCAGCACCATTTGGACCAAGAAGTCCAACAACTTCCCCTTGATCAACGCTTACAGAAACACCATCAACAACTGTTCGTTTTTTATAAACTTTAACTAAATTTTCACTTCTTAATGTTAATATTTGCGACATTTATTTACTTCCTTGAGCAAAATCTGATTTACTTGGTTTGTTTTTATAAATAATAAATGAAGGAATTGAAAAATCGAGTTCATTTCCTTTTATTAAATTTTCTGGATGATATTCACTTTGAACCGATTCGAACATTGAAACATTTGAAGCTTCATTATTTTCGAAAATCATTTTAGCCTTATTTGAACTTGATTTCATCAAACCGTTTGGTTTTCCTTCTTCAAACATATAATAAATGCTTAAAACTCCGCCTTGAACATCTGTCATTTTTAATTTTCCATCATAAAAATAAAGATTTATTAAATCGCCAAATACTTGGTCAAAACGGAAGGAAAACTCCTCATTTTGTGAAATAATTGTCGATTCGTTTCTAATATGGATTGAATCAAGTTTATTATCAGAAAGAAAAATGTTGATGGAATCACCAACTAATTGCGAGTTTGAATACCACAAAACAGGTGCATTTTTGTCACCTTTCATCTTTTTTGTCATCAATCTTTCTTCATCGCGAAAAAGAACTGTAAAGTTATTAACAGAAAACAACTCGCCTCTTATAATTTTAACAGAATCGATTGCCAATAATCTCTTTACCGAATCTTCTTTTGCTTCAAACATTGTAGCTTTAATAAACAATGTGTCTTCTTTTCCATCGTCAGTCGTATCAATTTTTGTTAAAATGGGATTTCCAATAATACGAGTGTAATTTATTTCACCTTCATCAATTAGTTCATCGCCAACAATTGAAAGTCGTTGTTTACTATTTACAATTTTCACATTTTGATAAGCATTTGACTTTTTATTAGCTCTGAAGTGAATTAAACTATCACAGAATATTGTTGATTCAGCATCCGAAATATTAACTTTTCCAATTGCAATTGCTTTTTGAATATCGTTAAAATATGTGAGTTTTTTTGATTTTAAAGTATTTACAGAATCAACAAGCTTAACATGCGATAAAAATATTGATTTTTTTAAGTCAAAATAATAATAACCCGAATCAGCAGTTAGAACAACATGTCCGTCTTCCAACGAAACTTTTTTATCAGAATATATATACTTTTCATTTCCATAATAAAAACCACGCTGCGATTTTATAATTGTAGTATCTTGCGTTACAATTACATTTCCGATTAATTCAGCGTTATTATTGCTTAAATTTTGGATTATTTTACTGCAAGTAACTTTAACATCACCTTGAGTTAAAACAACATCGCCAACAACTTCACGATAGTTAACGCCATTAATATTCTTTCCAATTAGCGAATTTCCTACAACACGGATAATTTCAGTCTTTTCTTGAGCAAAAACAGAAGTATATAACAATATGATTAAGAATAACTGTTTCATTATTTCACATTCGTGTTTGTTGTTTGATAAGTAACATTTTTAATTTCATAATTTCTTATATGTTGGTCAGAAACTAATCCAAAACCTTCAATTATTTCATCTGGCGAAGTAATTCGCACAAATTTATCGCTTACAATTTTTTCATCAACTTTTCGCCACATTAATTCGTTAGTTTCCAATCTTACTTTGGAACTATCATTTATTGCAACAACGTTATCATAAGCGTACATATCTTGCGTAATATCGTCAATTCTTCCTCTTTCGGAGGTTAGCTGAGTAGTTTTGCTGCCGCGTTTGTTAAAAAACTCAACTTTAAGATTTTTGAGTAATTTTTCTTTTGGAGTATCGAAAGCTTCCAAATGGTCGGTATATAAAATTGCTCTCAAATTGCCATTTTCAGTAAAGAATATTTTTGCATTCCAACTTTCAATTGTTGGAGTATTTTCTTCATCAATAGTTAAATCAACGTCGGGTTTAATTTTTTCGTTACTACACGAAATAAAAAATAGACTAATTAAAAAAGCCATTGAATATGTAATTATTGATTTATTCATTGCTCAATTCTTCAATCATTTTAAGCACAGAATGTAAAATGCTACCATTTACGGTAATTTCAATCGTAAAATCGACAACACGTTTAACTTCCCTTCTGGCGCTTTTGGGAGCAATTGCAACTCCAGCTTGTTGTAATAATGGAATATCGAGCATGTCATCGCCGATATAAAGTACATTTTGCATCTCTAAATTTAACTTTTTGAGAATTACTTCAACACTTCCCACTTTATTGAACGATGAAGTAACAACGATGCAATTATCAATAAGTGCAAGTTTTTTTGTTAATTCGTCGTCATTTCGTTGTGTAATAACGCCAGCAAAATAATTGTCTAATTTCAACTTTTGCGTAAACTCTTCAACGCACTTTAAAAGCTCCTCTTCGTTTCTTTCTTTTCTTAGAATTAACACACCATCTAAGTCAAAAAGGAATATTTTAATGTTTTTGATTCTCTGTTTTATGTCTTTATCGAGTATAATAATTAAGCCCCTTCAAATAAATCATTTTGGTTAATTCCACGTTTTGTTCTTTTTTTATTGAACCGTTTGTAAGCTAAATCAGTTGCTTCTCTTCCACGCGGAGTTCTTTGAATAAATCCTTGTTGAATTAAAAATGGCTCATAAACTTCTTCAATTGTTCCAGCATCTTCATTAACACTAACAGCAAGAGTGCTTAAACCGACTGGACCGCCGTTAAAGCGTTCAATAATTGAAAGGATAATTTCTTTATCCATTTCATCAAGCCCATCTTCATCAACTTCTAAAGCTTTTAATGCTTTTTGAGTTGTTGCAATATCAATTTTATTTAAGTTATCAAAATCTGAAAAATCGCGTGTTCGTCTAAGCAATCTGTTTGCAATTCTTGGAGTTCCACGCGAGCGTTTTGCCAATTCTAAAGCTGCATTTTCATCAATAATTACATCCAATAAATTTGCGGAACGAGTTACAATATTTTTAAGAAGTGCGCTATCGTAATAATCCAATCTAAATTTTATTCCAAAACGGTCACGCAAAGGTGCGGTTAACAATCCAGCACGAGTTGTGGCACCAATTAAAGTATATTGTGGAAGTTTTATTTGAATACTTCGTGCATTTGGACCAGTGTCTATCATAATATCCAATTTATAATCTTCCATAGCGGAATATAAATATTCTTCCACAATTGGACTTAATCGGTGAATTTCATCAATAAAAAGGACGGAATTTTCCTCTAAATTAGTAAGAATACCTGCCAAATCGCCCGGTTTTTCGAGAACTGGACCAGATGTGAGTTTTAAATTTACACCCAATTCGTTTGCAATAATATTAGCAAGAGTTGTTTTTCCAAGTCCAGGAGGTCCCGTTAAAAGCACATGGTCAAGACTTTCGCCACGTTTTTTGGCAGCACCAATAAAAACCTTTAAATTATCGGTTATTTTTGCCTGTCCGCTAAACTCAGAAAAGCTTTTTGGACGAAGTGCTTTTTCGAGCGTAATTTCTTCATCTAATCTATTTGGGTCTCTGATTGGTAAATCGTTCATTATATGCCTATTCCAATCCTAAATTTTTTCTAAAAAAGTTAAACTTTTGTGTTCTAAATTTATCAATTCCTAATGAAATTAACGTCATTAAACTTACCATAAAAATAGCGGATAATATGGTTAATTCTGGCGAAAGAGTAACATTTAAAATTTGTGTTATTCCAACAGAAGTTGGTGAACCATATAAAATTATTAGATGAATTATATAAATCCACAAAGAATTACGTGCAAAAGAAGCTACAATTTTGGGCAATTTGGTAATTCTTACTCCAATAAAGCTAAAAATTGATAAAAATGTAAATAACGCACCAAATCTTAAAAGCGAATCGGAATAATCGCGATAAGAAAATGTTAAATATGCAAGAAATAGTAAAACCGCTCCAGCAACTAAATAAGAAATTAAATACGATTTTTTAGTAATAATTTCATGTTTTTGTGTTACAAGAACTCCAAAAATTGCACCGAAAAACACAAATTCTAAATAAGGGAAAATTGGAAAAATAGAGCCATATTTTATAGTAAAATAAGACGCTACAAAAATATTAACATTGTGTTCCCAATTCAAAAATCGAAGAAAAGGCGAACCAGCAAAAATTATAACCACCAATGTTGCAAAAATATAAATTGGATTTATTTTCAATTTTGATGAAACAATTGAGATTAGAACAATTAATAGAAGTCCAATTCCAATAAGATGCAAAGCATCAACGCTAAAAAATGTTAACCATTGATAATGTGTTACTTCGTCAAGACTAAATATTTGTATTGTTGGAAATCTTAGTAAATAACCGATTAAATAGAGTGAAAATCCCCTATAAATTCCTTTTAAAATTCTTGGATTGTTTTTGAAATCAATTTCCTTTTGAAACAGAATGTAAGTGAAAACTAAACCTGCCGAAAAAATGAAAAGTGGAGCCGTAAAAGCACGGAAAAACAACCATATTTGATAAAAATACGAACTCGTATTAATTGAAGACACACTCAACAAAGAATGAACCGTGTGCCCCTGAACCATCATAAAAACTGCAAAAGCTCGCATTAAATCAATTGCAAGAATTCTTTTAATATTTGTCTTACTCAAAAATAACTTTCTCCTTTATACAAATTGACGTGGATGCTTTTTCACCCAGTCGTAAACAAAATCAGTAATTTGCGAAGTTGAAGCGCCAGGAGTAAACAACTCACCAACACCCAATTCTTTCAATTTTATAATATCATCATCTGGAATTATTCCACCACCAAACAAAAGCACATCATCCATTTTTTTCTCTTTCATAAGAGCCAATATTTTTTTGAATATTGTGTTATGAGCACCTGAAAGTACGCTAATTCCTATTGCGTGAACATCCTCTTGAATTGCAGCTTCAACAATCATTTCGGCAGATTGACGCAAACCAGTATATATAACTTCCATTCCAGCATCTCTAAGAGCAGCTGCAACAATTTTGGCACCTCTATCGTGTCCATCTAATCCAGATTTTGCAACAATTACTCTAATTTTTTCTTCCATTTTAAGCCTCAAGATATTTCTTTCGTTTTGGAAAAACTCCAAATATTCCACCAGTATGAACAAAAAGTACGTCACTATTTTTCTTATCTTTTAAGAAGTTTTCGTAATAAGCGTAAAATGCTTTTCCAGTGTATGTTGGGTCGAGCAAAATTCCACTTGTTTGATAAAACTCTTTAATAATTTTAAGCTTGCCATCAGCAATTTGTTTATAACCTTCTGTGGAATATCCGTCCAAAATTATAAGATTATCGTAATTTACTTTTACTTTAATTTTGAAATCAACAATTGCGTCTTCAACTAAGCCAATAATTGTTTCGCGAACAAATTCTGGGTCATCCAAAACATTAACCACATAAATTTTCACTTTTGAATCAAGCATTGCAGCACCAAGAAGCATTCCAGCAGAAGTTCCACCACTTCCATAAGCTGATAAAATTCCATTAATTTTGGAAAGTTTTTTCTGCGATTTCAATTCCTTCATAAAATTTATGTAACCCCAAATTCCCAGCGGAGTTGAACCACCAGAAGGCAAAATATAAACTTTTTGACCATCTGCTTGCATTTTTTTGCTTTCTTCCAACATAATTGAACTTACATTTGCATATTCACTTTTAGATAAATAGACAATTTCAGTTCCAACAAGTTGATTTAAAAACAAATTTCCGTCAGCATTTTGGTTTTTGTTTCCCCAAAGGAATAACTTTGTTTTCACGCCAATTTGTCTTGCTGCAATTGCTGTTGCCCGAGCATGATTTGATTGATCGCCACCAGAAGTAAATAAATAATCGGCTTTTTTCTTTTCTACATCTGCAAGAATGTAGTCCAATTTTCTAATTTTGTTTCCTGTTAATTCTGTTCCAGTGTAGTCATCTCGTTTAATTAGAAATTTTGTTCCACGAAACTCAACTTTTTGAATTGGTGTAGGAAGATTTGCAATTTGAAATTTTTTTGGAGTTTTCATAACGACCTTCTATTTTTTATTATCAAAGTGTTTACGAGCTATTTCAAGATCAAGAGGAGTATTTAACGTTAAACACTCTTCTTCTGTAACAACCATTTTAATTTTTAATCCATGTTCAAGCAATCTTAGCGGCTCAAGTTTTTCAATGCGTTCTAAGTCAGTTGGTGTTAATTTGTTAATTGTTTTAATAATATCTTTAGAATAAGCATAAATTTCGATGTGTTTATAAATTTCGGCACTTAGCACTTTTTCAAGATTTGTGCGTGCTTCTTTTACAAACGGAATTGGTGAATAGGAAAAATATAACGCATAATTGTTATAATCAAAAACTACTTTCGGAACTGAACTTGATTTCATTTCATCAACCGATTCAACTTTTTTAGCTAATGTAGTTATAAATATTTCTGGGTCAAAGAGATGCGGTTCAATTACTTGATCAATGATTTTTGGACTGACAAATGGCATTCCACCAGGAATATTTAAGAAAACATCGGCTGACATTTCGGAAGCCACAAACGCAACTCTTTCAGTGCTTGATAAAAATTCCTTTGGCGTTAAACGAGCTTTTGCTCCAAACGAAGTAACCACCTTGTATAAAATTTCGTCATCAACGGCAATTATTACATCGTTCATTAACTTCGATTTTTTTGCGTTTTCGTAAGTATGTTGAATTACAGGCTTTCCTCCAATATTTGCAAGAAGTTTACCCATAAGTCTGGTTGAGCCAAAACGCGCTGGAATAATGCCTATAATATTCATTTTTCCTAAATTCTACTTAATTACTTTTGGAACTTTAAAATAAACTTCTGTTCTGTTTTTTGTGTTTTTAAGTGCATCTTCGGTTGAAATTGAACTTTTTAACACATCTTCGCGAAACACATTTTCACCAGAAACTGGATGCGAAAGCGGTTTTACATTTGTTGTATCTAATTCGTTTAGCTTATCAACATATTTTAAAATTTCGTTTAGTTGAGTTGTATATTCATCTATCTCATCATCATTAAATTTTAGTTTTGCAAGTTTTGCTATATGCTCAACTTCATTTTTTGTAACTGACATTTTTTTCCTATTTACTAATTTTAAAACTAATTGTTTTGCTAAATCCGTTTGCAATGTCATCAACTGAAAGAGTTAAAGTTCCTGCACTTGCCGAACTTGGGGCTGATATTTTTACTTGTGAGTTATCTGGTGGATTTGTTTCTTCCACAACTAATGAAGGATTTGTTCCCCAATTATAAACTGGAGTTTTTACACCGCCATAAGATTGTAAATTTAACTCAACTGGATAACCACCCGCAATAAGTGTAAATACTGAATCTCCAGTCTGATTTGCAAAAGTAGAGTTTACATAAATTCCAGCAATTGGGTCAAAAAAGCCAGCGCTACTAAACGTACCTTCTGCTACCGAATAAATTGGGTTATCCGTAATTGTTAGATAAATTGAATGTTCAACATTTCCACGCTTTGGACTGGAATATTCCATCCAATAAAAGCTATTTGCAAAAGCATCAATTTCCTGCTGAATTTGCAAAAATACTTGATTCAACTCGCTTAATTCAGTAATTGTAAATGCACCTTGATTTCCAATTTGAAGCAAAATTTCTGGTTCAATTTCTGAACCAAGTCCAACAGTGTAAACTTTTTTATCACCAATTGCATTTAGAGCTTCTGATAAAGTTGAACTTCCTTGAGTATCATTTCCATCGGTAAATAAAACAAGCGAACCTTGCACAATATTATCAGGCTCAATTATATCATTCCATTGCGAAACAGCTTCAATTATAGAACCATAAAGATTTGTGCTTGCAAATCCTCTTCCAATATTATCAATTGCGTTTTTAAGGGCATTTTTATCATTTGTGAAATCCAAAACCATTTCGGGATTGCTTGAGAATTTATAAAGTGCAACTTCTTGTTGAGTTGTCATGTTATCAACAAAATTTTTAGCGGCATCTTTTAGTAGCTGCAAACTATTAGCATCATCACTAATACTTGTGCTATTATCAAGCATTAATACCGTTTTTATTAAATAAGGATTGTCTATTCTTTTGGTTATTTTCAAATTTGATTCATAAATGGAAACGTTACTACCATCTTCTGAAATATCAAAATCGTTTATCGTTAAATTGTCAATTCCTTTGTTTTGCAAATCGGTTACTTGAAACATCATTTTCACAATATTTGGAGTTTCTGTTGTAACAGTGTGAGTTGTTAAAACAAATCCAGGAGGAGTTGTGTAAGTTTGGCTGGTTGAAAAATGCCAAATTGGACTTTCTTTGGAAGTGCCATCGCTAAATTTGGCAGTAACTTTCCAATAATATGTGGTGTTTGTTTCATTTACAACAATATCTGCAAATTTATCAGTACTATTTGATTTAATAATCCTAACTGGTGGAGTTACTTTATCCATATAAATAGTGTAACTAATTGCTCCACTACATTCCCAACTTAATCTTTGATAGTTCTGCAAATTAACCGCACCATTTGCTGGTATTGGAGAATAAGGAATTGAAGTATCATCAGGAATAATTGGGTCTGTAATATTTTTATCCAGCGAGCAAGAACTTACCACTAAACTAACTATTAACATTATAACCCACAAAACTTGTCGGCTCATTTTTTTCCTATTATTTCTAATTTTTGATACTGCAAAATTATTCAATTATCTGTCAATTATAAAGAAGAAAACATCAGTTGTGTTTTATAAACTAAATTGGAAAAATAGCAGGATAATTGAAAGATTTTACTTATTTAAAACAAAACTGTTCGTGTTTGGAATTATTGCAGGCAACAAAGCATTTTGGATTTCTGAATTGTATCAACAAATTACACTTATACTTTCAAAAGAATTTAGCCACTAAACTCATTATAGAAGCGAATTTAAATAACTTCCATCGAGTTTTTAGGTAACCAGCCAACATTTCCGTCAGAAAGTTTAATTTTATACCAATTGCTAAATGAATCTTGAACAATTACTTTTAATCCTTCATGAATTACAAAAACATCATTGCTTGATTCGTTTGGCGATTCTTTTGCCGAAATTGTGTTTGTTGTAACAATTCCAAACTCGGTTGAAGATTCTCGTTGGACATTAGTAAAAAGGATAATTGACAAAATAATTGCAAAAGCAAAACTAATTAAACCACTAATTACGGTAATTTTTTGAGTCGCTCCAGATTTTGTAACAAAAAATAGTGTTATGCTTACAAGCAAAACAAGGTAAAACAAAATGACCAAAACCTGCCACATTGTAATTGAAAGTGACGAAATTAGAGCTTCCCACCATTCAATTAAAAATAATTTTGGAACTTCATTTATTTTATCGGTTGTGTGAACTTTTGCAATAGCCAAATTATGTTGTAAATCCTCGTTATTTGGGTCAAGTTTTAACGCACGTTCGTAGTTTAAAATTGCCTTTCCAATTTGATTTAAGCGATAATACGTATTTCCTAAATTATAATACAAAGCAGCGGATTCGTAATTTAAGTCCAAAATGGAATTATATTTTTCAATTGCTTCATTGTACTGTTTATTTTGATAAAAATTGTTTGCAACTTTCATCATTTCATCTTGTTCAGAGGCAATTATAAAACTGCTTAAAATAAATAATAATATTAAACTGAGATATCGCATATTCTATTTTTTCTTTTTGCTATTTACTAAATTTTCTATTTCAACAATAATATTTACTGTTTCGTTATAAAAATTTGTGGCTACTTCGGTTGTTTGTGCTTGCGGAGCAAATCGCGAAAATTCACATTTTTCCAAAATTTCTTTAACGTGTAAAATTAGTTGACTGTTAACTTCATTTTTTTCAAGCAGATTTAGAACTTTGTCAATTGAAGAATCTGATTTTTGCAATTGTAATTTATCTTCAAGATAGCCAAATAATCCTTTTGAAACTTCTTCGTAGTATTTTTCTAAATTATTTTCAGTTAATGCTTTTTGAGCAAACTTTAATCTCAATTTTGCTTTCTTTTCAGCTTTTCTTGATTTTAGAAGTTGCACATTTCCACTCAATTTATCTTGTCGTCTTTTCATTATTATAACAATTAGCATTAAAATAAGTGGAAAAATCAACATTATCCAAAACCATGATTTAACTGTACTTCCAACTTCTTTTTTTTCTAAATCAAAATCAGAAGTTTGAATAAAGCGAATGTCTTGACTTAACAGCTTTACATCTTCTTTCATATAAGAAGAATTTGACGAAGCAAACTCGCCATCACCAATTTCAACATTAATAATAAATTTGGATGAAGTTTTTTCTATATATTTTTTTAATTTGGGATTATAGTAACTAAATTTTATTGGCTCAATTTCTTTAATTCCAGGCACTCGCGGAACAAGAAGATATTCCTCAGTTTTGCTTCCAGAAACAATTCCGCTATTACTAATATTGTTTGAAGATTTTGGGTCATATTCCTCAAAACCAGCTGGAAGTTTTATTGTGGGCAAATCGATTAATTCAACATTTCCCTTTCCAGAAACTACTAATTTTAGAGTAATTGGTTCATTTGCCTTAACTTCTGTTTTATCTAAAGTGGCTTCAAAATCAAACTCGCCAACTGCACCAGCAAACGATTCGGGCATTCCTGCAGTTGGTAAATCACTAACATTTACTAAAACACTATTGGAAGTTGCTTTAAATTTAACTGTTTCGGTTCTTCCAAAAAATGAATCATTAAAAAATGAATCAAACGGATCGCTTGAGCGTTGCGAGCGTTTTACAACAACTGGAATTTCTAACTCAAAAGGAGTTACTGAAAGTTGACCAGATTTTGTTGGGAATAGTGCAACTCTTTTTAGCACAGCAGAACGGAAACGAACTCCGTTATACATTTCAACTTCAAACTGAATATTATTTCCAGTCTCTAATTCCTCAGCCCAAAAGCCTTTATATTGTGGCAATTTGGAAACTTGTGGCGACGAAATATTCAATTTTGTATATAATTTATAAGTAACTGTAACTTGTTCACCTTTAACTACATTATTTTTATCGGCAATTGCACGTATAAAAACACTTTCTTTTAACTCTTCATTGCTAACCGCTTGATTGCTATTTTGCTTGCTATTGCTTGACCCAGAAGTTGAGCCTTTTGTTACAGTAATTTTAAGCGGATTAGTTTTGTATTCTGTTCCCTTAAAATTAACCGCAGCCGCATCAATCGTAAATTGTCCCGTGTTTGGAGCAACAAGAATGTAAGAATAAGAAATTGTGGAAGACACGTTTCCATTAATTATACTCAAACTTGATGATTGATTTGGTCCGCTTAAAACACTAAAATTTTTGAAATTTGGGGCTTTAAAACTTTGTAGCGTAGCTCTATCACCACCATCAAAAGTGAAATAAATTTGGAATCTTTCATTTTGTTGAACAGTTGTTTTATCAACTGAAACTTCAAATTTTTGGGCAAAAATACTGCTCCAAAAACCGAACAAAACTAACACAATTAGGCTATATTTATAATTCATTTTAATCATACCAACAAAATTACCAATCTTTTTCAACTTTTATAACTTTTCCTTTTTTCCTTCTAAGTTCTTTTTGCATATCTTTTTCGTTATCTTTTAATGCATTAAGAATGCGTTGAGCTTCCTCTTTTGATATTTCTGGAGGTGGCTGTTGTTTTTGATTCTGTTGCTCATCTTTATTATTCTGTTTATCGTCATTCTTATCTTGCTGATTATCGTCATTTTTGTCTTTGTTCTTATCATCTTTGTTCTTATCATCTTTGTTCTTATCATCTTTGTTTTTGTCGTCTTTGTTCTTATCGCCATCCTTTTTGTCGTCTTTGTTTTTATCGTCTTTGTTTTTGTCGTCTTTATTCTTGTCGTTCTTATCTTTGTTTTTATCGTTATTCTGTTGTTGTTGCATTTGCTTTAATGCGTATGATAAATTGTATTTTGTATCTAAATCATTAGGATTTAACTTAAGTGATTCCGAATATGCACCAACTGCTTCTTTAAATTTCTGTGTTTTTAATAATGAGTTTCCAACATTATGGTAAACTTGAGCTTTTTGTTCATCATTTTTAGCTAAAGTTAAAGCATTTTTGTAGGAATTTAACGCATCTTCATATTTTTGCTGTTTGTAAAGAGCATCACCAAGATTAAAATGTCCCTCATAATTTTCAAACTTATTATCAACACTTTTCTTAAAATTTTCAGTTGCTCCGTTGTAGTCGCCTTCTTCGTATTTATCCACACCACCGTTAATTACCGAACGTTCTTGTGCAACAAAAATTCCGTTAAGGAAAATGGTAAAAAGTAAAACAAAACTTATATTTTTCATTGTAATTCGCATAAATTCTTCTATAAAACCTAATTATTTCATTTCATCAAATTTGATTAACAATTTGTTTTTGGTACTTGATATAAAAAACTCGAAAATTAACAGCAATATTACAGGAACTAACAAATAATAGAACCTATCTTCATAATCGGTTATTTTAGTTGTTCCATATTCAGTTTCTTCAAATTTGGATAAATCGTTATAAATTTTATTCAACTCATCTTCATTATTGGAAGCTAAATAGTAATTTCCGTCACCAGCTTTGGCAATTTCTCTTAAAGTATTTTCATCAAGCTTTGTAAAAACTATGTTGCCATATCTATCTTTTTTAAATTCAGTTTGTGTACCAGCACTGTTTTTAATTGGAATTGGGGAACCAGTTGCTGAACCGAGACCGATTGTAAAAATTGAAATTCCATTACTTGCCGCATCTTCTGCGATTTGCACAACATTTCCTTCGTGGTTTTCACCATCAGTAATAATTACAATAGCCTTCTTTGTTTCTTCATCCTTTTTGAATGATTTCATAGCCAATTTAATTGCTGGAATTATTGCCGTTCCTGGTTGTGGAACTGTTTTAGTATCAACAGATGCAAGGAATAAATTTGCAGCAGCATAATCGGTCGTTAGTGGAAATTGTACAAACGCCTCTCCCGAAAAGACAATTAATCCAATTCTATCACCTTGAAGTTTATTGATAAGACGAGAAATATCGTGCTTCGCCTTTTCAAGTCTGCTTGGTTTAATATCTTCAGCTTGCATACTTAAAGAAACATCAAGCAAAATATAAACGTCAATTCCCACTTGTTTAACATCTTCAACTTTGGAGCCAATTTGAGGATTTGCAATTGCAAAAATGAGTAAAGTAATGGCTAAAAGTGATAATCCAAATTTTATTCCACCCTTTATTTTGCTCCTTAAAGGAAGCAACAACTTGTGCATTTTTGAATTTGCAAAACTCTTTAGCAATTGGTTCTTTTTTCTGTGAGAATACCAAAAGGCAAAAATCAATAATGGAATTAGATATAACAAATTCAAATATTCTATGTGTGCAAATCGAAACATTTAGTAATTCTTATTTTAATTAATAATTAAGGTAATCTTTGTAAATATGTTCTTGATAAAACCAATTCGAGTAACAAAAGCAAAAGTGCAATTAAAGCTAAATTGTAAAACAATTCACTTGCATTTCGGTATGATGTAATTTCAACTCGAGTTTTTTCCATTTTATCAATTTCTTTATAAATTTCTTCTAATTTTTTGTTGTTAGTTGCTCTAAAATAATGTCCGTCGGTAATGTTGGCAACTTGCTTTAAAATAGCTTCATCAATTTCAACTGGCACCATTTGATATTGAATTCCAAAAGGCGTTTGGAAAGGATAAGGAGCGCTTCCTCTTGTTCCAACACCAACAGTATAAATTCTTATTCCAAAAGTTTGAGCAATATTTGCTGCCGTAATTGGGTCAACTTCACCAGCATTATTAACGCCATCGGTTAGCAGAATTAAAATTTTGCTTTTTGCTTTGCTATCTTTTAGGCGATTAACTCCGTTTGCAATTGCAAGTCCAATTGCAGTTCCATCTTCTATCATTCCGCTTTCTATTTCGCCAAGCAAATTGCGAAGCACAGAATAATCAATTGTAAGCGGGCATTGAGTAAAACTTTTTCCAGAGAAAACTACAAGTCCTATTTTATCCGAAGTTCTTCCACTAATAAAATTATCAATCACATCTTTTGCAGCTTCAAGTCTGTTTGGTTTAAAGTCTTCTGCTAACATACTTCCTGAAATATCCAAAAGGACGGCAATATCAATTCCTTCTGTATAAACATTTTCGCCAGTTGAAAAAGATTGCGGACGTGAAAGAGCAATAATTAGCAATGCAACTGCAAGTGTCCTTAAAATAAAAGGAAGATGAATCAATTTTTCCTTTAAAGTTGGTTTAATTTCACTAAATACTTTTAAGGTTGAAAATGTAATATCGGGTGTTAATTTTTTATTTCGTTTCCAATACCAAAAAATCATTAAAGGAATAATTGATAAAAAATAAAGGACAAAAGCGTATTTAAAAGTTACATCAGCCAACATTTACAACCTCGTTGGAAGTTTGATTTGTTTTGTTCACAATTAAATAAGCTTGTTTCATCATTGTCTCGTTAATTGTTGGCATTGGTTTAAATTTTGCAAATTTTACCATATCGGCATTTTCAAGAAATTCTTCTGTAGTTTTAATCACTTCAAAATTTACTTCTTTCAATTTAAGATTTGAAATAATTTCGGAAGTTGTCATTTCCATAGCTATAAAATTGTACTTGTTTTCAAAATAATCACGAATAATTCCTGTTAATTCGGAGTGATATTCCTTTATTTCTCCTTGTTGCCAAAGTTTCTTTTCTTCCAATTTGGTCAAGTTGGCAATAGCTTTTTCAAAAGGAGTTAAAATTATTTCGGGTTCTACAACTACTTTACCCAATTTTTTCTTTTGGTAATATTTATAACCAAAATATGCCGCAACAATTAACGCCAAAACAAGGATTGCAATAATTGAAACCAAAAGCCAATCTATTGGAATTCTTATTGGAGCTTTTATATCCTGAATTTCCGCTTGTTGATTTACTTCAATAGTCTTTACAACTATATCAACCGAATTAACTTGAACAAATTGTGGATTTCCTCCATTTGCAGAATATGAGATATGGAAAGAAGGAATTGTAACTTCGGATGAATCATATTTTGAAAAGATAAAATGCCTTATTTCCGAAATTTCATTACCAACTTCAGTTTTAACTATCTCACCATTTTTAATAAAGGTAAGATTGCTAATGCTATCTGTTATTGTTGGAAAAACTAAATTAACTCCTTTTGGATATTTCATCTCAATGGTATAATTAATATAATCGCCAACAGTATATTCAGTTGTATCTGTAGTTGCAAAAACCTTAACATCTTGGGCAATTACAGTCTGAAACGCAATAAATAGAGTTACTAACAATAAATATATTTTTCTCAAAGCTTTTTTTCCCGTTTTCTAAAAAAGTTTGCAAGTGGCTTTACATACGATTCGGAAGTGTTTACCTCAATTGAATCAAGTCGACTTTTAATAAATATCGATTTCCGTTTTGCGTTTTGGATTTCCAAATATTGATGGAATTTGTTTCGTAAATCGGCATTATTTGTGTCAACATAACGCAACGTTCCAGTTTCGGCATCTTTAAATTTAATAAGTCCTAATTTAGGAATTTCCTTTTCACGCGGATCTTGTAACACAACTCCTATTAAATCGTGCTTTTTTCCAACAATGTTTAGAATTTTTTCATAACCTTCATCAATAAAATCGGAGATTAAAAAAGCAATACTTTTTCGTTTTATTGTATGGTTTAAGTATTCCAAAGCACTTTTAATGCTTGTTTCGTTACCTTCGGGTTGAAAAGATAAAATATCACGAATAATTCTTAATCCATGACTTCTTCCCTTTTTGGGTGGAACAAATTTTTCAATTCTATCGGTAAAAAGTATCAATCCAACTTTGTCATTATTTTTCATTGCAGAAAAGGCAAGTATTGCGGCAAGTTCGGCGGCAATTTGCTGTTTTGTTTTATCAACACTTCCAAACATTAACGAACCACTCATATCAACCACGAGCATAACCGTAAGTTCACGCTCTTCCTCAAAAACTTTAACAAACGGAGAGCCAGAACGTGCAGTTACGTTCCAATCAATTGAACGAATATCATCACCGATTTGATATTCTCTAACTTCGGCAAACTCCATTCCACGTCCTTTAAACGCCGAATGATATTCACCAGAAAATACCTCGTTTACAACATTCCGAGTCTTAATTTCTATCTGTTTTACTTGCTTAAGTAATTCTTTTGTTAACATAATTTAATCTTTTACTCTTACTCTTACTCTTAATCTTACTCTTAATCCCTAATCATTTTCCACTTTATTTTTATCTTCAATTTTATATTCAACATCTGGTTCATAAACTCTATCGTTGGAATTACTTTTAATTAAACCAACAAGCATGGAAACAATTTCTTTTAAAAGCGATTTTCCATTATACAACTCTTCTTTTGATATCTTTTTCTTAATAAATTGAATATCTAACCCACCGGCACACTCAAGGGCAGAACCGCGAGCAATATCAAAATACTTACATCTATCTTTACCTGTAAATTTTCCATTACCTTCAGCAATATTGTGAGTAATTGAGGAAGATGCTCTTTCTAATTGTGCTTGGTAAGAAGAACCTATTTTCCTTTCAAATACAATTTCAAAAAATTCTATCAATTGTAACGATTTTTGATATACAATTAGCTTTTCATGATCAAAAAATATTTTCTCGTTCATTTTTCTCCTTTATACTTAAAAAAACAGATTAAGAATTAAGAGTAAGATTATGATTAAGTCTATTATGGAACTTCTACTGTGTTCAATATTCTTTGAATAATATTTTCTGAAGTAATATCTTCTGCTTCTGCTTCATAAGTTACGGCAACTCTATGACGAAGTACATCCATGCAAACTTCTCTAACATCTTCTGGAATTACATATCCGCGTCTTTTAATAAAAGCATTTGCACGTGCAGCTAATGCAAGATTTATTGTTGCTCTTGGCGAACCGCCGTAGCTAATTAAATCGGTTAAATCGTTTAATCCAAAACTACTTGGGTTACGAGTGGCAAAAACAATATCCAAAATATATTTTTCAATTTTTTCATCCACATAAATATCCTGAATTAGCTTTCTTCCTCTCAAAATATCTGCTGGAGAAACTACTTTGGATATTTTAGGAAGAGTTCCACCAACATTTAATTTCATAATTTGGTGCTCTTCTTCACGAGTTGGATATGTTATTTTTACTTTTAACATAAATCTATCAACTTGTGCTTCTGGAAGTGGATAAGTTCCTTCTTGCTCAATAGGATTTTGGGTTGCAAGAACCAAAAATGGCTCGTCAAGTTTGTAAGTTTCATTACCAATTGTAACTTGGCGTTCTTGCATGGCTTCCAACAAAGCTGATTGAACTTTTGCAGGTGCGCGGTTTATTTCATCGGCTAAAATGAAATTTGAAAATATTGGACCTTTCTTGATTGAAAATTCACCATCTTTTTGATTGTAAATCATTGTTCCAAGCAAATCTGCTGGAAGTAAATCTGGTGTAAATTGTATTCTTTGAAATTTTGCATCCATCGAAGATGCGAGTGAGTTAATTGCTAAAGTTTTTGCTAAACCCGGAAGACCTTCAAGCAAAATATGTCCATTTCCGAGCAAACCGATGATTAAGCGTTGAACCATCTGCTTTTGACCAACAATAACTTTTCCTATTTCGTTAAACAATGTGTCAACAAACTGACTTTCTTGTTTAATTTTTTCATTTAATTCGGTAATCTCCAATTTCGATTCCCCTTATTTATGTTCATGATTATTTTAATTCAACTTGGCTTTTACAATTTATAATTCTTAAAAGTTTCACAATTATTGTGGTAATTTTTATGACAAATATAAAAGAATGTAAATATAATCAGATTATTTGAGGTAGTGAAATAAATTGAAATAATTGTAGCACAGATTAACAATCTGTGCTTTTATGGTAAAATTGGCTATTTCTACAGAATTCTATCTAACTTTTGTTTGAACGATTTATGCTGTTCAACTATAAAATATCCACTAATTAGTATAATTACAGTTATTGACGCACTTATTATTGATAGCAATTTACTTTCAATAGGAATTGAGAAGTTAAAAAAGTGGCTATTAACAATATTTTTAACAAAACTGAGTTGTAAAAAAGAATTTTGCTGGTTTCCCGAATCGGAAAAGACGATAAATCCAATAATTAAAACTAAAGACAGGCTAAAGGCACCAATCATAAACTTAAATAGACCATTTTTTCGCTCTTTCACTAAAATTGAAGCACTTATTTTAGCCATTATTAACTCGGTAGTGTTTTCTGGTGCATTTTCAATTTTTAAGCCTTTAAGAACAGAATTTACCATTTGATGAGCTTTTGTTTTGCTCAATAATTCATCATTGTTCTTAATTAACAAATAAAGTTCATCAATTTCGGAATTGTTTAATTCGTTATCAATTAATTTATTCAAGTTATCGTCTGTTAATTCTTTCATAATAAAACCTCTTGAAAATTGTGTTTAAGCACCAAATCACGTAAAGCATTTCGCGAACGATGCAGTAAAACCTTTGTGTTTACAAGCGAAATTCCTAAAACATTGCTAATTTCATTAAGCGAAAGCTCATCAATATAAAAAAGTATAATTACTAACGCATTTCGTACCGGCAATTTATCAACTAATTTAAAAATATACTCGTTATAATTTTCAGTTTGCGAATAAATATTAGAATCGTCACCCAAATTATAATGGTCATCAACCGAACTCATTTCCATATTTATTTTTCTTTTTTTGCTGGAAATGATTGTGAGTGCGGTGTTATAAACAATTCTGTATAACCAAGTTGAAAATTTTGAATCGCCTCTAAAATCTTTTAACGAATTGAACACTTTTAAAAAGGAATCTTGCAATGCTTCTTCGGCATCCATTTCATTTTTAAGCATTTTTTTTAGCAAATTATAAGCTCTGTCTTTATATAAATCAATAAGTAAAGCAAAATCGCCATGATTTCCTTTCTTAACTGATTCAATTATTTCATTTTCTGTGAGCTTTTTCATAAAATTTATTTTTCTTATTAGTAATTACTTGTTTTTAAATTCAACTTGCAATCTTTTTTCTAACATTTAGACTAAAGCCAAAACCAAAGGTTACATTTTTAATATTTTTAAGTTTTTGTAACCTTTCAAAGTAACTTTTTGTCATAAGTACTGAAGATATAAAAAATTGTTTTTTAACAAAATAAGGAGAAATAAAATGCACGGTGAATTCTTTATTCCAATAGTAATGTTTATTGTAACTGGAGTTGTGTTAGTTACATTTATCTTTTACCGCTCACGCGAAAAACAAATGGTTATTGAACGTGGTTTGGATATTGAGGTAATTAGAGAAATCTTCAAAAAGAAGGAATATCCTTATGCTTTGCTAAAATCTGGTATAATTATTACCTTTTTTGGTTTTGGTTTAGGAATTGGATTATTAATTCAAGTTTATACTTTTATTGAAGAGTGGATTCCGTTCTTAATTTTTGTTGGAACTGGACTTGGCTTTATAACAGCTTCGCTTGTTGGTAAAAAGTTAGAAGATAACGATAAACTTAAAAACAGTTAATAGCTCATAGATTTATCCAACTTCGCAAATTTAAACCTCCAAAGTTCTACTTTTGGAGGTTTTTTTATATCTATTTATTTTTATCACTCTAAATAAATGCTTCTTAAATATCAAAAAATATGCAAATAGAGTCCGTTTTGATTCTTTTTGCCCCGATGTTGAATCTAAAAGCCTCGACGCCGACTCTTTTTGCCCCGCGTTTGACTCTAAAAGCCTCGACGCCGACTCTCCGAGAATCGAAGTTGTCTCTTTTTGTGACAAATTGGCAGATAACACACCCCTTGTGCAGAAAAAGCAACGCATATTCACATCTTGAGAAAAATTGCCGTTCGACTTTAGAGGCTGTGCGAAAATCCTAAACCCACAGTTTCAACTGTGGGAAAATAAATCGAAAACGAACAATTAGTAACCGTTTTAACGGTTTTTATTGAACATTAAAACGTGGAGAGGAGTGGTCCTCTCTACCAGGGAAAAAGTACTGCAATATCAATTCCTTCTGTATAAACATTTTCACCAGTTGAAAAAGATTGCGGACGTGCAAGAGCAATAATTATCTTTTCTGTCGAGGAATAGTCCTCGACAGCAGTAAAAAAACGTGGAGAGGAGGTACTCTCCACTAGGGAGATAATACTAAAATTATAGGTAGAGTTTTAATACTCATAACTTCCTCCGTTTTTTGTTTGTTTTAAATAATTATCTTTTACCTATCGAAATAAAAGCTTTGTAATATATTTGATTAACAAATATTTCACCCACAATTACTGCGACATTGTCCCTTATTGAAACATTATAACCCAATTTTGAATCATCTAATATTTCTTCATATTCCCTCCAAGTTTTTCCGTTAAAATGTAGAATTGAGGATTTAAGCCCTCCAATAATAATATCGTTTATGTCATTTCCTCTTACAATATCATACCATGCTAATTTATCATTAAACATTAGTATGGATTTTGATTTATTATCCAAATAGGTATTGCGATAAAAGCCACCAGAGGATAATACGAATAGATTATTTGCAGAATTTGACCAAATGCTACGTATTGAGCCATAGTAATTATCCGTAACATTACTTGATTCACTCTCAAATATTATAGAGGCGATATTATTCTTAATCTTTATTAGAACTGTTTTACCCATGTAATCAAGACCACTAACCCAAATTGTTTCTCCATTATCCCCGCTCCAGATATCTACTAGTGGTACATCCGTTCCACTCTCTATTTTTGTCCAACTGCTGCCATTGTAATGGACAATTGTACCTTTTGTACCAACAAAATAAAGATTATCAATTGAAGTACCCCAAATAGAGTTAACGCTACCATCGTTTTCATCAAACACACCCATGTCCCATAGGTGATATAATTGCCATGAATTTCCTTTTGGTAAATATGGCAGACCACTCGAAAATATAATTTGTCCATCCGGCAATGCAAATACTCCAGTTAATGGAGCAAAATTCTGCTCTCCACGATAATCAACTAATATCCTCTTCAACTCCCAATCTGTTCCGTTCCAGTGTACTGCGTTATATGGTTGTACCCACACTCCGTTGCTATCAAATTGGTCTGTTTCTGCTGTGTGTATTTCGCCAACTGCCCAAATGTTGTTTTCGTTTATTATGGCTACATCTTTAAAATGACTATTGCTTTGTTCTCCAAACTCATAAGTTTCCCAAGTAAAGTTGTGGCTTGTGGTATCCATGGTTGTAACAGTAATGGAATTGCTCTTTATTGTTCCATTGTTAAATTGTTCAATTGTTGAATAAAAAGAGTAGTTTTGGTTGGGTAGTAGGTTTTCAACAAATAGAGTTGTATCACTACTATTTATGTTAGTTGTAAATAATAACGAATCACCTTGAAATAATGCTATTTCTATTGGTAATGCCGTGCTTTCTATTTTTAAATTTAACCATGCTTCAGTGCAACTTGCATCTTCTGCCTCAAGTGATATTTTTACTTTACTTTGTTGTTCAGTTGTATCACATGAAATGTTGAGGTTAAGGCTAAGGAAAAGGATTAAAAGTAATGTTAAATATTTAATTGTTTGTTTTGAATTGCTAAACTTCATTTAGTCCTCGTTTTATAGTTTAATAAATACTCGCAACCCGAAACCCGCAACTCGAATTCTTGCTAATTGGAATATTTGAGTTTTCGAAATCATTAATATCTGAGTTAGTCAATTAAAATCTACCTTAACACAATAAAATTTTCTAAATTCTTCTTTTCGTTTTCGCTTCTAATTTTCTGCATAATTAGCTCATTTCTTGCTCGTTTTTCAGTAAGCCAACTTTTAGCTTCAAATCTTAAAATAAAGCAATAAAGATAAAACGGAAATAAAATGAGCACAAAATATTGAAAAACAAAGGCTAATATTAACACACTTGGCAAAAGTACGAGTATTAAGAACGAAATTATCCAGCCTTTTTTCTTTTCCAAAACCAAAACATACATTATAAAAGGTGTAAATAATATTTCGACACCGATTAAAATTACTGAAAACAATATAGGAAAGAAATAATACCCGCCATATAAAGCTAAAGAACTTACTTGATAATTTAGTATAAAATAGAGTTTTTCAAGTTTTGATGTACTTTCAAAATAATGTTTTGGTTGCAATAAATCCCCCTTTATAGATTTAATAATTCAATAGTTTCTTCGCAAAAAAATGGTTCTCCAAATTCCTTTCTAATCTGAAAGCCAAAATGCTGGGCGCGGGCTTCTAAATATTTAATAAACTTTGGGTCGCTTATAAAAGTCAACTCGCCTTTTTCGTTTGGATTAAAAAACTGTGATTTGTAAGCTCTAACGGATTTCATTTTTGTATCAAAATGCTCAGAAATATCAACTACAAATGAGGGCGTAAACTCGTAAGTCTGCATATAATAATACAATTTTTCTGGACGATGAATTTGCTGGTTTTCGCCATTAATTTCTGTAGCTATTTTGAGCAAACCCGAAAAGAAGACAGCTTCTTTCACAATTTTGCTTGCTCCAATATGATCTGGATGTCTATCGTTAAAATAAGGTGCAAAAACGAGACGCGGTTTATATTTCCGCAACAATTTTATAACCTTTGTCTTAATCTCAGCCTCAACCTTAACTTCACCATCAGGCACAAATAAATTTTCTCTTATGGAAATATTTAAAATTTTTGATGCTTCGGCAGTTTCTTCTTTTCTGCTTTCAATTGTTCCGTTGCTACTTAGCTCCGCTTGTGTAAAATCAATAATTCCAACAGATTTTCCCTCAGAAACGAGTTTTGCAATTGTTCCACCCATTCCAAGTTCTGCATCATCGGGATGAGCTGCAAATATTAGTATATCTAATTTCATTTTTTATCTCTTCATTTTAGTTTTAGCTTATTGTTGCTATTACTTGTTTCATTGTTTTATAAGAATACATCTTTTCCATTTGCAATAATAAATATAATCTTGGATTTCATTTTTATCAACATTTTTAATCTCCAATTCTTTTTTGCTTATTGAACTTATCTGTAATTTCTTGTCTTTTCGTACATATTATTATATCTTTCGCAAGATAAATAACTAAGGATAACATATAGTCCCACTACATACAATAGATATAGTGAGACGTTATGCGTCACCATATTGAACAGACCAAAGGCTAATTGAAACTCAATAATAAATCAAATGGATAAAAAGCAAATACTACAAAATTATCAACTTTTCAAAGGTTGGTTTCTAATTGCAACATATCTGCTGTTTTTTTTGGCTGGTTCATTACAAAATACTTATTCCCAGGATAAACCTCAAAATGTCATTGATAAACAACCAAATAAAATAGAAGATATTATCTCTCAACTTGATAAAGTAATAAATGACGAGAAGAAGCCGGGCTTACTGCTCTGCATTGTAAAAGAAGATTCTGTTTTATATGATAACGGTTTAGGTTTTGCCGATTTGAGTAAAAAACGAATGGTGGATAAGCACACACTATTTAGAATGGGTTCCATCACCAAGACATTTACAAGTTTAGCCATCCTTTCGTTAGTAGCGGAAGGAAAAATCAAACTTTTAGATGAACTCAAAATAATCGCTCCCGAAATTCCATTTGAAAATTCATGGGAAGTAACAAGTCCTGTGAGGGTCATCCATCTGCTGGAACACACAGCAGGTTTTGATGATTTACACTTTAAAGCGATTTACAACCCATACAATTACGATTTAAGCACAATGGACGCTGTTAAGATTAATTCAAATTCATTGAAATGCAGGTGGCAACCAGGTGAAAGATACTCCTATGCTAATCCAGACTATACAATATTGGGGTATTTAATCGAAAAATATTCAGGTTTACCATGGAATGAATACATAAAAGAAAAACTGCTACTCCCACTGGGAATGACAAATACAAATTTTGAATTGCGAATACCCTTGAATGGAAGTTATGCAACTGCATATAAACTTCGAGAAAACAGAAATATTGAAATACCTTTTTATGCCATGTATGATGGAGCAAGCGGCTCTTTAAATTCATGTTCAGAGGATATGGCTAAATTTGTTCAGTTCTTTCTGAATGACTGGGAAATAAATGGAATACCGTGGTTACCTGTTTCGGTATTAAATGATATGGAAACTGGACGAAGCAGCCTGGAAGCAAAAAATGGAATGACAAATTGCTATGGAATGGGCAATTCCCCTACAACTTTTGACGCTAAAGTGATTTTTCATGGGCATAATGGTGGCTTTCCCGGTTTTTTATCAAAATTCGCTTACAATCGCGAACTGGGTGTTGGCTATGCAATCTGCAATAATAATGAAACTGATAATAGCGAAATAATCAAAATTTTAACCGATTTTCTAACACAAAATCAACCGAATCCACAACCGGTTTCCCAGAGTATTAACACTGAAACCATGAAGCCTTATTTCGGTTATTATCAATTTATGAGTCCACGATACGAGCTGTTAGGTTTTATAGAAAGCTTGTTAAATGTTTATAGTTTTGAACCCGCAAACGACAAACTACTGGAAGAGAGTACTTTTGGTGAAAGGGATACGTTGGTGCAAGTGAGTAATAATAAATTCCGGAAAAGCAATTTTAATATAGCCACCTTTTTATTTGCAACAAACGAACGAGGAGAAGAAATCTTAATTCGTAATGGAGAGTATTTCTCAAAAGTTAATGTTATCTGGCTCCGATTTCAACAATGCCTTTTCGTTCTTTCCTTGGTTGCAATATTAGTAGGATTTTTAATGGGCATTGGCTGGCTAATATCAGTATGTATTAAAAAACAGAATGGAGCCAGATTTAAATTTATGGCATTTCCGTTTATTATAGCATCGTTGTTTATTTCATTCGTTTATGCAATTCTATACATATCCGAAAACTATTTGAAATCTCCTTTTATAAACGGCTATACAATCACAATTTTTATTGGAACACTTTTATTTGCCTTATTCTCTCTTATCAACATATTTTTGTTATTGAAAAATTGGAACAAGCAAAAAAGCAGATGGTTAAACTATCTTTTGTTGACTCTTGCCCTACTATATTGCTATTTAGGCTTCATCCTTTTTCAAAATAATTGGATAGGACTTCGAACTTGGGTTTATTAGGTTTGATACTAAATAGTCTTGATAAGAAACAAAAATTTAAAAAGGGCAAACACATAAAAAAGGCTATAACAAATGGCGGGTTTGTGACATAATTAAAGCTTCGTTGCCCGCACAGTCATTTAAGTTTGCTGATAGCTAAGTGCCACGCAATCCGCTACTTGTGACCGTTATTAATAACTTAGACATTGCAACACAAGTAGAAATATTACAGAATTACTCTAATATGAGAAGAATTTATAAAAGAACAATATCATAAACATAAAATTAGAATACTATGAAACAGATAATTAAAATAATCTCCTTTTTTAGCTTCATTTTGCTAAATATCAATTTATTTGCTCAAAATGTTGATACAGCAAATTTTGCAAAACACTTTAACGGATTTAGTGGTGGATTTAGCATTTATAATTTAGAAAAAGATAGTTACACAAAATACAATTTGGAACAATGTGCAAAAAGGTTTTCGCCTTGTTCTACTTTTAAAATTCCTAATTCGTTAATAGGAATTGAAACTGGAATACTTCCCGACACATCTTTTGTTATAAAATATGATAGTTTGCTACATCCCAAAACGGAAAGTTATTTAAGCAGAGAACCATTTAAGTATTGGTTCCAAGATTTATCGCTAAAACGGGCTTTCAAATATTCGTGCGTTTGGTATTATCAAGAATTGGCTCGAAGAATTGGAACTGAAAAAATGGATAAATACCTAAATTATATCAATTATGGAAATAATGATATTTCAAGCGGAATTGATAATTTTTGGCTTTCTGGTTCACTTGAAATTTCGATTGATGAGCAAATTGAATTTCTAAAAAAGCTATATTTGAACAAAATAAACGGCTTTTCGGATAATTCCATTAATAAAGTAAAAAGCATTATGCTTTTGGAAACAACTCCAAACTATAAACTTTATGCCAAAACTGGAACTGGTGATTATTTAGATGGTAAAGTTATTGCTTGGTTTGTTGGATTTGTTGAAACAGAATCTGGCACAAACATTTTTGCTCTAAATTTAATTGTAAATAGTTTTGATGATTTGAAAAACAATTATAGAGTTGAATTGACAAAGAAAATTTTGAAAGAGTTAAATATTATCAACTTTTAAGTGAAAATTTAATTTATTTATCCACAAATTAAATTTTGGAAAAATCCAACAAGGAGCGTTATGAAACTTACTTTTATATTTTTTGTGTTTTTGTTTACAACAACTTTAACATTCGGTCAGGATTGGGCAAATTTAAATCGTTTCAGAAATGAAAACGCTCAGCTTGGGTTGCCTTTGCCAAATGAAAATCGCGTTGTGTTTATGGGAAATTCAATTACCGAAGGATGGATTAAATCTAATCCAGAATTTTTTGTTGGAAAACCATATATAAATAGAGGAATTAGTGGACAAACTACGCCTCAAATGTTAGTCAGATTTAGAGCCGATGTGATTAATCTTAATCCAAAAATTGTTGTCATTTTAGCTGGAACTAACGATATTGCTGGAAATACTGGTTTTTCAACTCTCGAAATGATTATGGAAAACATAATTTCTATGTCTGAATTGGCAAAAGCTAACAATATTAAAGTAATTTTATGCTCCGTTTTGCCAGCGTTTGATTATCCTTGGAAAACTGGACTTAATCCAGCCGAGAAAATTGCAAAATTAAATGAAATGATTAAGCAATTTGCCGAAACAAATGGAATAATTTATCTCGATTATTATTCATCAATGGTGGATGAAAGAAAAGGTTTGAAAAGTGAATTTTCGTACGACGGCGTTCATCCAAATGAAACTGGATACAAAATTATGGCACCACTAGCCGAAGAATCTATAAAAGAAGCATTAATAAAGTAAGATTTGGGAATAGTGGAAGAATGGAATGGTGGGAAATGAATATTAAAAAATGCTCTACGTTTTCACTAAATTGAATAAACAATTATTTACTCTTTTAGATATTAAATTATTTGCAAAAAGTACAACAAATAACTATTTTGGAAAACACTAAATCAATATTTGAAAAGTGGAGTGAAAAAGTGTTTCTAATTACAGAAAATAAATCATTTAACTTATTTCACTATAAACTCAATACGTTCTATCGTATATTACTGGATATATGAAATTCGTTTGTTGAGATTTTGTGCTTAATATTAAAAAGATTACACACTATGAAACTAAATGAGCTAAACCATAGACCTGACATTGAGGATTTCAAATTCAATGAAATTTATTCTCAATTCACAAGGCTATTAATTGAATTAGGAAAAAGGAAATTACCAGATGAAATTGTTATTTCAATCAATAACGACATAGATGAAATCAATTCAATTATAAATATTGGAAACGAATTGAGGAAACAGGTCAAACAGAGACTACAAAGAATAATCAAACTACTGGAAAAAGATCTCAAACTTGTACCAAGAAACTACTACCGAAGCATGTGGATGGCTAAAGGAATGGCTGTATTCGGCATTCCAATGGGTGCTGCATTTGGAACAAGTCTTGGTAATATGGCGTTTTTAGGAATAGGGTTCCCAATAGGTCTCGCAATTGGATTTGGGTTTGGTGATGGAATGGACAAGAAAGCATTGAAAGAAGGTAGACAACTTGACATAGAAATAAAATACTGGCATAACAGCACCTTTATCCAATAGCCTATGAAAGAGCAAATTGAAGCAGCGGAGCACCGCAGAAAATTTGTAACGGGTGATATAGTGACGAAACCCGCAAATCGGCTATTGGGCATAGCTGCAAAACGTTGTGTTTCATTCTTATAGATAGTTTGTACACCTAACTATATTTTTAATAAGACACTAAAACATTTTAAACAAATTATGAAATTAAGAATAGCAATAGTTTTTACACTTTTATTACTAATGTCAAGTGTTTTCGCTCAAGAAAAAAATAATTATAAAACAGAAACTTCAATTCATTATTACGACAGAGATATAATGAAGGGTGATGAGTATATGCAGCAGATGTGTGTAGTAGACTTCTATTATCCAACAGATATTGAAAATTTTCCAACAATAGTGTGGTTTCATGGAGGGGGTTTAACTGGCGGTAAACGTGAAATACCAGAATATCTTAAAACCAAAGGTGTTGCAGTTATTGGTGTTGAGTATAGGTTGTCGCCAAATGTAAAAAGTGCAGAGTGTATTAAGGATGCAGCAGCAGCAACAGCTTGGACATTTAAAAATATTGAAAAATATGGTGGTAATTCTTCTCTGATATTTGTTTCAGGAATGTCAGCAGGTGGATACCTCGCCTATATGGTAGGATTAGATAAAAAATATTTAGCAGCTCATGATATTGATGCAAATAAAATTGCTGGTTTAATCCCATTTTCTGGGCACGCTATAACGCATTTCACTGTACGTAGAGAAAGCGGGATTCCAGAAGAACAGCCAATTATTGATGAAATGGCACCATTATTTCATGTGAGAGCAGATGCACCACCTCTATTAATCGTTACCGGAGATCGAGAACTTGAAATGTTGGGCAGATATGAGGAGAATGCATATATGATGCGAATGATGAAGGTTGCTGGACATGAACGTGTTCGAATTTATGAATTAGATGGCTCCAATCACATACAAATGATATATCCTGCCTTACCTATTTTGCTAAGAGAAGTGGAAACGTTGTCTAAAGAAATTATGTTGAAATGAGGATTTCTCATTAAATGAATTTGATAGTTGGAAAAGCACGAAAACACAACAATGTATTTACAAAATAGACGCGATAGTAGTAATTTCAAGTGTTGTAGACCACTTCAAAATTGTAAAGGTTTGATAAGTTTGAAACCAGCAATCGCCTACTTTGCGTATATGAAATGTTAACTTCACCTAAAATACTCCACCCCAGCTTCAAATAATTTTATCTCTTTATTGCCTGGAATATTTTGTCCAACAAAATTTCCGAAATAGATTTAGAAAATAGGACATATTTTGTTTAAGAATTTTGCTAAATTGATGACACTTAATTGTAATATGTTTATGAAATAATTTTAGAATATTTGAGGTAAAAAATGCTTACTAAAACAAATCTTTTAGAACAAATTGAAGAGTTTCCAGAAGAGTTTTCAATCGATGATTTGATTGACAAACTAATTTTAATATCAAAAATCGAAAATGGAAATACTCAGTCTGAGACTGGACAAACTATAACTGAAAATGAACTAGACAAAGAAATTGAAAAATGGTTCGAGTAAACTGGACGTTTCAAGCCAAAGACGACTTGGAAAATATTTTTAACTATATTTCGCGAGATTCGAAACAATATGCAAAACTCCACGTTCATAGGATAAAAAATAGAACAAGTATTTTAAAATCTCAAACTCAAATTGGACATATTGTTAAAGAAACTAACAATAAAAATATTCGTGAATTAATTGAAGGTAGATATAGAATAATTTACAAGGTTGTTTCAGAAAACCAAATCGATATATTAACAATTCATCATTCAGCTAGAGATATTAGCAAAAGGACTATCAAATAGTAGACTAATTACTTAATAATATTATAAAAAAACATCAGCGTAAATCTTAACAGATCATAAAAATCTGCGTTCCCATTTTTATCTAAAATACTCAACCCCAGCTTCGAATAATTTTATTTCTTTATTGCCTGGAATATTTTGTCCAACAAAATTTCCGAGACGTTCGTTGTGTCCCATTTTTCCAAAAACTCTTCCATCTGGACTCGTAATCCCCTCAACAGCAAAATCGGAGCTATTTGGATTGAAAAACACATCCATTGTTGGGTTTCCGTCAAAATTGACATATTGAGTTGCAATTTGTCCGCTTTCTTTTAATTTTGCGAGCCATTGTTCGTTTGCAACAAATCTGCCTTCGCCATGCGAAACTGGAACGGCTTGAATTGTTCCAACATTTACATTTTTAAGCCAAGGTGAAAGATTTGAAACCGTTTTTGCGTACACAATTTTTGAAATATGTCGTCCAATTTTGTTAAAAGTAAGCGTCGGTGTTTCGTCGTCAATTTCTCTAATTTCGCCGTATGGAAGCAATCCCAATTTTATTAAAGCTTGAAATCCGTTACAAATTCCAAGAATTAGTCCATCGCGATTGTTTAATAAATCAGAAACTGCATCTTTTATTTGTGGATTTCGGAAAATTGTAGCAATAAATTTTCCACTTCCTTCTGGCTCGTCGCCAGCACTAAATCCGCCTGGAATAAAAACAATTTGCGATTTTTTTATGCTTTCGGTCAATTCCGTTATTGTTTCTTCCAGCATTTTAGCTGTTAAATTTCTTACTGGAATTATGCTCGTCGTTCCGCCCGCTTTTTCAAAAACTTTGGCTGAATCGTATTCGCTGTTTGTTCCTGGAAAAACTGGAATTAATATTTGTGGTTTCGCAATTCTGTTTTTGGCTAAATAGATGTTTTTCCCTTCATATTTGTAATCTTCAAAAGTCGTCTTTTTGCATTCTACTTTTGTTGGAAAAATATCTTCAAGTGGCTCTGACCAAGTTGAAATTGCTTCTTCAAGATTTATTTCAACTTCGCCAATAAAAATTTTTTCTTCCGAAATTGTGTTGCCAAGATTGATAAATTCCAAATTAGCAAAATTTTCTTGTGGATTAGCGTCTGATTTCAATTCCAAAATCAATCCGCCAAAAGCTGGTTGGAAGAGTAGTTTGCTATCAAAACTTGAGTCAAAATTGAATCCAATTCTATTTCCAAAACACATTTTGCTAATTGCTTCGGCAATGCCATTGCCTTTTACCGTGTGTATTGCGTTTATTTTTTTTTGTTTAACCAAATCAGAAACTACTTCGTAATTAGATTTAAGCAAATTAAAATTTGGTAGATAATTTTCATCATACTTTGCTGGAAGGTAAATTACTACTGAATTTGTGCTTTTAAACTCTGGTGAAATAATATTTCCCAAATTTGCAGTATCAACAGCAAACGAAACCAATGTTGGAGGAACGTCCAAATCCTTAAATGAGCCGGACATACTATCTTTTCCACCAATTGCGGCACGACCAAATTGCATTTGAGCATAATAAGCGCCAAGCAAAGCAGCCATTGGCTTTCCCCATCTTGTGGAATTTTCGCCAAGCCTCTCAAAATACTCCTGAAAGCTAAACCAAACTGATTTATAACTTCCACCAGATGCTACAATTTTTGCAACCGATTCAACAACCGCATAAATTGCTCCGTGAAATGGCGACCAGCTTGAAACAAATGGGTCAAAACCGTAACTCATAATTGTTCCAGTTGTGGTTTCTTTTATTAAAGTGGGAATTTTTGCAGTCATACTTTCTGTTGGTGTTAGCTGATACTTTCCGCCAAAAGGATAATTTACGGTTGCAGCACCAACGCAATTATCAAATCGCTCAACCAATCCTTTTTTACTTGCAACGTTCAAGTTTGCAAGCATTTTTAGCCATTCATTTTTAATATTTTCTGCTTCGCTTTTATTAAAATAGCTTTCCGCTTGTGGCTCAGTTATTTTAACTTTGCTGATTTTTGTAGCTCCGTTGCTATCAAGAAATTGCCGTGAAATATCCACAATTGATTTCCCACGCCAAAGCATTTTTACTCTTTTTTCTTCCTTCACTTCGGCAACAGTAGATGTTTCAATATTTTCTTTTGAAGCAGCAATTTTGAAATCAATTTCATTTTCTTTGGAAATAACACAAGCCATTCGTTCTTGGCTTTCAGAAATTGCTAATTCTGTTCCGTCAAGACCTTCATATTTTTTGGGAATTGCATCAAGATTTATTTCCAATCCATCGGCGAGTTCACCAACTGCGACCGAAACTCCACCAGCACCAAAATCGTTGCAGCGTTTAATCATCCGCGTAACTTCTGGATTTCTAAAAAGTCGCTGTATTTTTCTTTCTTCTGGTGCGTTTCCTTTTTGAACTTCAGCACCGCAAGTAATTATTGAATCTTCCGTGTGAGCTTTTGAAGAGCCAGTTGCACCGCCACATCCATCGCGTCCAGTTTTTCCACCAAGTAGAACAATTACATCGCCTGCGGTCGGTCTTTCGCGTACAACATTGAATTTTGGAACAGCAGCAATCACAGCTCCTATTTCCATCCGTTTTGCAACATAACCTGGATGATAAATTTCATCAACAAGTCCGGTGCTTAATCCAATTTGATTTCCATAAGAGCTATATCCGTGAGCCGCTTCGGTAGTAATTTTTCGTTGTGGCAACTTGCCTTCAATTGTTTTATCAATCGAAATACGCGGATCGCCAGAACCAGTAATACGCATTGCTTGATAAACATAAGCACGACCCGAAAGCGGATCGCGAATTGCACCACCAAGACAAGTTGCAGCGCCGCCAAAAGGTTCAATTTCGGTTGGATGATTGTGTGTTTCGTTTTTGAACATTACAAGCCAATCTTCATCTTTGCCAGCAATATCTACTTTTACTTCAATGCTACAAGCGTTTATTTCTTCCGATTCATCAAGTCCAACAAGCTTTCCTTCTTTTTTCAATTTTTTCATTGCAAGCGTTGCAACGTCCATAAAATTTATTTCTCTTTGCGTAATTCTTTCGCCGTAAACAAATTCTCTATCTTTAAGATATTGCTCATAAATTTCTTTTATTTTGGAAGCTATTTTTCCGTTCTCAAACTCAATTTGGTTAATTGTTGTAGAAAAAGTGGTGTGGCGACAATGATCTGACCAATATGTGTCCAAAATTTTCATTTCAGTAATTGTTGGATTTCTTTTTTCGTCATTGCGGAAGTAGTTTTGACAGAACGTTAAATCATCCATATCCATTGCCAAAGCCATTGATTTTAGTAGGTTGCTTAATTCTCTTTCATCCATTGAAATTAAATTATCAATTATAGAAACATCATCTGGAATGAAAGTTTCATCAACAAGAGTTTTAGGTTTTGGGTTTGTTGCTTCGCGAGAATCAACTGGATTTATCAAATAGTGCTTAATTTTGCCAAAATCTTCATCCGAAACACTTCCATTAACAATCACAACTTTAGCATATTTAACATTTGGACGTTCGCCTTGAGTTAAAATTTGAATACATTGCGAAGCAGAATCCGCTCGCTGGTCATATTGACCTGGCAAATATTCAATTGCAAAAATTTTGTCTTTTGGATTTACTAAAAATTCTTCATCATAAACAAAATCAACTGGAGGTTCCGAAAAGATTGTTTTTCTCGCAAGTTCATAAATTTCGTCCGAAATATTTTCAATATCGTAACGATATAAAATTCGTATATGTTCAATTCCAGAAATAAAAAGGTGCTCTTTTAATTCCTTTGTTAAAGAAACTGCTTCTATGCTAAAACCATCTTTTTTTTCAACGAAAATTCTTTTGATATTCACTAATTCCTCAAGCGGTTATATTTTTTTGTTTAAGCGGTAAATGAAATTTGAGATAAAATTTTGACTTTCAAAGTTAGCAATTCTTGAGTAAAATTTCCCCAAAATATTTGAACTAATGTATTTTTGCTATTTCTATATTTAACATCCATAATTCGTTATAATTTCAATTATATTTGCAGACAGAATAATAATTTAGAAATAATGAGCGAAAACAATTCATATAAACCCGATTGGGTTCCAGAAAATGCTGGAAAAGAGTTTGCAATAACCATAAAAAAAGGTGTTAGCGAAACAAATAATTCCGCAAACAGAGCCATTAGTAAATACGAACCAACAATTGATGAATATGTTGATGGCGTTTTGAACAATCAAAAAACACTTTTAGCAAAGACAATCACTTTAATAGAAAGCAACTCGGAAAAGCATTTTAAGCTGGCAAATGAAATTATTCAAAAACTATTGCCAAAAGCTGGAAATTCAATCCGTGTTGGAATAACTGGAGTTCCAGGCGCTGGAAAAAGTACTTTTATTGAAGCTTTGGGATTACATTTAATTTCAAAAGGACATAAAGTTGCAGTTTTAACCGTTGACCCAAGTTCTTCAATTACTAAAGGGAGCATTCTTGGCGATAAAACACGAATGGACAGATTATCACGTGAGCCAAATTGCTTTATTCGTCCTTCACCTTCTGGAACAACACTTGGTGGAGTAACAAGAAAAAGTCGTGAAACAATTACTGTTTGCGAAGCTGCTGGATATGATATTATTTTAATTGAAACTGTTGGAGTTGGACAAAATGAAATTACAGTCCGTTCAATGGTCGATTTTTTCCTTCTAATTATGATTTCTGGAGCTGGTGACGAGCTTCAAGGCATAAAACGTGGAGTAATTGAGCTTGCAGATGCTTTATTAATTAACAAAGCTGATGGGGACAATAAACAGCGAGCTGAAATTGCAAAATCGGAATATTCGAATGCTCTTCATTACTTAAAACCAAACACGGAAGGTTGGACAACTTCGGTAAATCTTTGTTCGGCTTTGAATAATGAAGGAATTGTTGAAATTTGGAATGAAATTAAACGATTTGCCGAATTGACTAAAAATTCTGGCATTTTTTACGAAAGAAGAAAAAATCAAGCAAAAGAGTGGTTTAATTATTTAATTGAAGAGCGTTTAAAAACAGAGTTTTTTAATAATTCCGAGATTAAAATTCTTTTGCCACAAATTGAAAAAGATTTGATAAATAATAATATTTCCGTTATTGATTCTGTAGAAAAATTATTTGCAAAATATGGCAAAATTGATGCAAATTCTTAGGTCTTTTAACATTTTGAGTTTATTTTTGCATACTAATTTTTTAATCTTTAATTATAAACCGATGAAAATAGTTTCAACTCAAATAGTGCTTTTTTTATTTTTATATTCTTGCGGAAATGACAAAATTCCAAATATGGATTCAGTAAAGCAAGAAAAGGATTTAAGTATAAAAAAATCACAAATTGTAACTAATGTTGTTAAAGATAGTGTTAATTTAAGCGATACTTTAAGTGTTAGTGATTCTTCAGCAAATAATCAAGAAATTGGTAAAGATGAAAAATTTAACGAACCTGAGCCAGAAATTAAATCAATAACTGAGCTTTGGGAAGATTATAAGATTACAAAGGATAAAATTGCTGAATTCGTTTCCGAAAATGATTTGGATTCAATTCGGTTTTACTTGAATCTTTCAAGTGATATTGCTTACGAACTCGGCAGAGTTGACCTTGCAATATTACAATTGAATAATATTGGAAATTATTCCATAAGTGAGTTCAAAAATAGAACTGATTATGACAAAAGAATTCACAAATTGGTTACTTTTTATGATATTGAGCAAAAAACAATTTACGCCAACGAGACCATTACAATTTTTAAACGACATTTCAGAATATTAAACCGCGCAAAGCAGTATATTACTAAAGCAAAAATTTTGGATAGTGAATTTGAACCTTCTGAAAGGACAAAAAATATTGTTGAAAACGCTGAATTTGTAGAATGGATTAGAGATTATATTTCAAACACAAATAAACCAATAAGGAGTGAAAACATTGAATAGCTCAAATTTTAATTTTATTGTTGTTCTTATTTTAGTATTTGTAACAACTGTTTTTTTACTTCAAAACACACAAGTAATTAACGTAAACGTATTAGTTTGGACTTATTATACTTCCGTTGCCATAATTATCATTTCAATGTTATTCACTGGAATACTTTTCGGTTGGTTTATGAAAGGTTATAGTTATCACAAAAACAAAAAGCTAATGGCAAAAGAAAGTACAACAGATAAAAATTAATGCATCCAAAGTTCTCTGTCTAAACTTCTATATTGTATTGCTTCGCTTAAATGTTTGGATAAAATATTTTCACTTCCATCAATATCGGCAATGGTTCTGCTTACTTTAAGAATTCTGTCGTAAGCGCGAGCCGATAATCCAAGTTTTGTCATTGCCATTTTAAGCAATTCTGTTCCGGCACTATCTAATTTGCAAAATTGTCTAATTTCGTTTGTTCCCATATCTGCGTTACTATGGATATTTGGAAATTGCTTAAATCGTTCAATTTGAACCTCTTTTGCAACAATTACTCGTTTTCTAATTTCTGCCGAAGTTTCACCATTTACGTTTGATGACAAATCTTTATATTTTACGGCTGGAACTTCAATATGAATATCAATTCTATCCAACATTGGTCCTGAAATTTTTGCCATATATTTTTGAATCATTCCAGTATTGCAAGTGCACTCTTTTGTCGGGTCGGTGTAATATCCGCATGGACAAGGATTCATTGCAGCAACTAACATAAAGTTTGCAGGAAATTCCAACGACATTTTTGAACGACTAATCGTAACTTTATAATCTTCCATTGGTTGACGCATTACTTCCAAAACATTTTTTTTGAATTCTGGAAATTCATCCAAAAACAAAACTCCATGATGAGCAAAAGATACTTCTCCAGGTCTTGGAAATGAACCACCGCCAATTAATGCCGCATCGGAAACTGTGTGATGTGGCGAACGAAACGGACGTTCGGTAATTAATGCAACATCGCTTGATAAAATTCCCGCAATTGAGTGAATTTTAGTTGTTTCAAGTGCTTCTTCAAAAGTTAGTGGCGGAAGAATTGACGGAAATCTTTTTGCAAGCATCGATTTTCCAGAACCCGGAGGTCCAATCATTATAATATTATGACTTCCAGCGGCAGCTATTTCGAGCGAGCGTTTTACATTTTCTTGTCCTTTTACATCCGAAAAATCTAAGTTATATTTATTAATTTGTGAAAATAGTTCATTTCTATCAGTTTTAATTGGTTTCAATTCAATTTCATCGGTTAAAAAAGCAACAACTTCCTTTAAGTTTTCGGCACCAAAAACATCAATTCCATCAACTATTGAAGCTTCTTTTACCGAATTTGAAGGAACAATAATTTTATTAAATCCAATTTTTTTAGCTTCAACCGCAATTGGCAAAGTGCCTTTTATTTTTCGTAATGAGCCATCTAAAGATAATTCACCTAAAAACAAAGATTTTTCAGTTGCTTCAATTGGAACATTTCCATTAGCTGCTAAAATTCCAATAGCAATTGGCAAATCGAAAGCACTTCCTTCCTTTTTAATATCTGCTGGAGCTAAATTAATGGTAATTTTTTTTAGTGGAAATTCGAAGCCACTATTTTTAATTGCGGCAACAACTCTTTCTTTACTTTCGCGAACTGCACTATCTGGTAAACCAACTATTACAATTGAAGGTAACTGTTTTTCGAAGTGAGTTTCAACTTCAACAACAACGGCATCAATACCAAATGTGGAACTAGAGAATATTTTTGAAAACATAAAGCCCCAATACTAATTTATGAGTTGTTAAAAATATCAAATATTGATTAGATTTCCAATAATTCTGTTAAAACAATGCAACTATTTTTCGAAAATAGTAATTCATATGTTGATTTAAATCACTTTTTATTTTGCTAATATTATTTAAATTGAGGATGCAATATCGATTTATGTTAATTTAATTTTTTTATCAAATTTAGAACACATTATGAAGACATACAAAATATGTAAAAACCATTTGGCAATTATTTTGCTTTCATTTTTATTTAGTTGCTTTTCGCCGCCAAATGAATTTATTGCTCCAATTTACGATTTAGAAGTTGCGTTTCCAATTACTGACACATTAATAACAATTAATGATTTCATTGAAAATGATAGCAATATTGTTGCTTCTGATGACCCAGACCGACTTGGTGTTTTAGTTTACAGAAAAGATGAAAAAATTGATGCATTCTATGTTAACGAAAATCTGAAATTGGAATCATTTTCGACACATTCATCCGGTTCAATTGGAAAAATTAAGTTAAATGATATTCCAGAAGTTAGTACAAATATTGCTATTTCTGATTGGGCACCAGTAACAAGCGGAACAGATGTTGTTTTCCCAGAAGCATCATCACCAATTTCATCCGATTTTGAATTAATCTCAGAGTTCGAATCGGCAACGTTTAATAGTGGCAATTTAACTTTGTCAATATACAACAACTTACCAGTTACTGTTGAATTAAGAGAACTACAAATTTTAAATAATTCTGATAGAACTGTAGTTGCTAAATCTGAAACTGGTTCCACCGTTGTAATTCAGCCATTTGGTACAAAATCAGTGGATTTTAACTTAAACAATGTGAAAGTCACAAATAGTTTGGAAATCGTGGGTTCACTTTATTCTGAAGGAAGTGGAAATCAAGTTGTTACAATTCCACAAAATGCTGGTACTCAAATAACCGCAAAAATCTCCAATTTGGATATAAAAAGTGCATATGCTAAAATTCCCGAGCAAGAACCTTTTACAATTGAAGATTCATTTTCTATTGATGATTCAACAAAAATAGAAATTGCACGCTTTGAAAGTGGAAATTTTAAAATAACATCCAATAATTACTCAAATCTTGATTTAACAGTCAATCTTGAACTTACCAATTTGTATGATGCAAATGATGTTGTTTACAAAAAATCATTCAAACTTTTGAAAAATGAGCGGAATAAGGTTATTCAAGTGCCATCACTTGCAAATTGGGAAATTAGAACTTCAACATCGGGTTTACCAACAAATAATTTAAAATATTTTGCTTCAATTACTGCTAATGAAACGACTGATTTAGTAACCATAAATAGCACTGATAGTGTTTCATTTTTAGTCGATTTTTCTGATGTTCCAATTTCGTATATTGAAGGAATTGTAAAACCAACTACTTTCAAAATTGCCGAAACCAAAGTTGAGTTTGATTTAGGCGAATTAGAAGACAAAGCTGATTTTGAATCTGCAAAAATTGAAGCTCCACTTTTGCTGTTAAATTTAAATTCATCAGTAAATTATTCAATGTTGTTAAATGGAATAATTACTGCTTCTTCCGATAAAGTGACAAAACAGTTAAAAATTGAACTTTATTTACCAGCTAGGACAAACAATACAATTGACTTAAACGAATTTGGATTTACCGATTTTGTTAATAGTTTTGCATCAATAGGTGAATTGCCAAACAAATTCGTCTTTTCTGGAAGTGGAACTGTAAATCCTAATTATGTTGTTGGAAGCATCGAAAACGGTGATTCTGTTTCTGGCAAATTTGCTTTCGAAATTCCACTCGATCTTGGAATTGCAAGCGGTAGTTATAAAGATACTCTTCATATTGATAGTTTTGATATTGATGATAACACGATAGAATCAGTTAATTCAATTGATTTAACACTCGAAACAATAAACAAAATTCCAGTAAATTTAATTGTTAGCGGATTTATTTTAGATATTGACAATAATGTACTTTTCCCATTTCCACCAAGTTATAATGAAGAAAGCTCAATTTTAATTGAAGCTCCAGAAATAGATGAAAATGGAAATGTTATTTCTGCCAAAACATCCAAACAAGTAATTACACTTATCGGCGAGGATGCACGAACATTTATCAATAATCCCAATATTAAAATGAATTTTAAATTAGATACACCTCCAATAAGTGAACTTATTTCTGTTAAATTTAGGAGCAATGACAGTATTCAATTTAAAATTTATGGAAAAGTTAACTATAAATTTAACAACTAAATTATAACGAGTTTTTGATGAAATACTTAATATATATATCACTTTTTTTAATTACGCCAATAATTGCCCAAAATGGAGGGACAATTAGCTTTCCTGATGCACGTTCAGTTGCAATGGGTAGTCAAGTTGCAGTTACTTCAGATGGAGTTTATTCAATTGCTGCAAATCCAGCAAATTTAGCTTATCAAAAATCATCTTTCCAGATTTCGACTCTTTTCCCAGTTCCAAGTTTAAATGCTTTTACTGGAAATGATTTTATGTCATTTAATGAATTGGATTACTATTTTGGTGGTGTCAAAGATGAGAGCGGCAATCTTGTTGGAAGATATTTGGATACATCACAAAAAGATACTTTGCTTTCCAAATTTAGCGATAAAAATAACATTCAAATAAATTTTGCAGTAAATCTGTTTTCTGCTTCATTTTTTGCTGGAAAAGAAATTGGCTGTTTTGGATTTTCCATAAATGATGTTATTGGTCAAAAAACGAATTTACCAAAAGATTTAATCGATTTGGGTTTGAATGGAAATGAAGTTGGCAGAACATACTATTTAAGAGATTTTCAATTATCAACTTCTTATTTAAGGGAATATGATTTTTCTTATGCCCGCGATTTTTCTCATCTCATAGATAATATTTTTGAGTCTTTTTCTGCTGGAATAACTCTAAAAGTTATAAGTGGATTCGCTTATTCTGAAGTTGAGCGAATTGAAACACAAATAAGTACGTTGGAAGACCACTCAATTCAAATTCAAAATGATTTTAAAGCAAATATTGCTGTTTCGCCCGATTTTGGAATTAATTGGGATTTTGACAACACAGCAAAAACACAAAATATTTCTCCTTTTATGAAACCCGCTGGTAGTGGTTTTGGAATAAGTCTTGGTTTTGCTGCCAAACTTGATAGCATTTGGAATTTTGGACTTAGCATTACAGATATTGGCTCAGTTAGTTGGAATTCTGAACCCGTAACTTTTGAATCCAATGGTTCTTATTTAATTACAGATATTATTGATTCAACTTTATCTGATTCAATAAGTTCATATTTAGAGCCAACAGGAAAATTTACAAATAGCTTTTCTTCCACTCTTCCAACAACACTTAGGGTTGGAGCAAGTTTTAGGATTGATAAAATGGTAAATGGTGATTTTCCAGGAGAAATGTTAATTGCAATTGGATATAACCAAGGTTTCAATAACTCCGTAAACAATACAACAACTCCTTTATTTTCTGTTGGTTTTGAGTGGAAACCCGCAGAAATAATTCCAATTAGAAGTGGTTTTAGTTTTGGAGGATTTAACGGTTTTGCATGGAGTTTAGGTTTTGGAATTAACACTGATATTTTTGAAATCAACTTTGCAAGTGCGGATATTATATCAGTTCTTCAAGGAAATGATTCCAAAATGGTTCAATTTACAGTTGGTTCGGTTTGGAAATTTTAGAAATTACTACTTATTTAACAAATTTTACTTCAACCAAATCTTCTATTATTCCATGATAATATGGAAGTTTTAGAAGTTCATTTAAAGCTTCTTTTTCATTTTCAGTAAAATCGAAGTAAACCGAATTTATGTTATTATGAATAAATTCGCTTAATTTAGCATTCAATTGAAGTTTTGCGAGATATTCATTTAGCTGATTTGTGATGTTTTCGTTAACATTATTGATACTTTTGCTTACTTCTTTTAGACTTTCTTCGCTAAATGACGCCAAAACAAAATTAACATATGGATAATTTAATAATTCAGCAATGTGGTCAGAAAAACTAACTCCATTATTTAAAACTGGATAAACATCATTCTCAATTCCAACAATTAAATAATTATTACTATCAAAATCGATTGATTGTGTATCAAAAGTAAACTCTGGTTCAATTCCATATTGCTCTGGAAATAGAATTTTACTCATTATTAAATCATTTGCTGAAACATCGCCTCTTAGAAGAATCTTTTTTAAGCTATTTTGCTCAGGCTTAAAATACAGATAAGAATTTGAAAGTAGACCATCAAATGAAATTGCAAAACTTTCTGAGACAAATAACTCTGGATGAAGCAATAAATCAAACGAAGGAATTAGTCCAACGTTTTCTTTATTATTTTCAAGTTCTTTAACAATTAACGAAGACTCTTTAATTAGAACACTTTCTTTTAAATTATCTGATAAAGATAATGCAAATAAAGTGGCATAAATATTTTTAGGGATAATAATATTCATAGTAATTTTAAGAAAAAAAAGCCCCAATTGGAGCTTTTATTAACAATTAACCAATCTTTTTAGATTTAATTCTTGCTGCTTTTCCAGAAAGATTTCTCAAATAATAAAGTTTAGCTCTTCTAACTTTACCTTCGCGAACCATTTCAATTTTTGCTACTTTTGGTGAGCTAAAAGGAAATATTCTTTCAACACCAACACCGCTTGACATTTTTCTAACAGTGAATGAACGGCTAATTCCAGCACCACTTATAGCTATAACATCGCCTTCAAAAATCTGAATTCTTTCTTTATCGCCTTCAATAACTCTAACATGAACTTTAATTTTATCACCCGAATTAAAATTTGGGTAATCAGTTCTAATCTGATCTTGCACAATCTCTTGTAATTTATCCATCGTTTACTCCATTGAATTTATTTGTTTCCATTTTTTCGTCAATTCTATCGATTTATCATCTTTCCATTCGGAAATTTTTTTATCATGTCCAGAAAGTAAAATTTCTGGTACTTTCATACCTTTATATTCTGCAGGTCGGGTGTAATAAGGTGCTTCAACTAAATCATCATTCATAAACGAATCATTTAAAGCTGATTCACTATCGTTAAGCACACCAGGAATTAGTCTAATTATAGCATCTGCAATAATTAGAGCTGGAAGTTCACCACCGCTAAGAACAAAATTACCAATTGATATTTCGTCAGTAACAAATCGTTCTCTAACTCTATCATCAATGCCTTTATAATGACCGGCAATGATAATAATATTCTCTTCAAGCGATAATTTGTTAGCGTATGATTGATTAAATATTTTACCTTTTGGGGTAGTTAATATTATGCAACCATAATTCCTTTCACTCTGCAACTTTTCAATACATTCAAAGAACGGTTCTGGTTTAAGTAACATTCCAGGACCACCACCAAAAGGTTTATCATCAATTATTTTGTGTTTATCATGAGTATAATCTCGTAAATCATGAATCACAATTTCACATTTTTTCTTATCTTGAGCTCTTTTAATAATGCTAGTGTTTAAAGGACTTTGCAAAAGGTTAGGAACTGCCGAAATAATATCAATCCTCATCATCACTAAACTCATCAAAATCTTGCTTAAGCATAATTACTTTTTCAGTAACGTTAACATTGTCAATAAACTGAGATATTGCAGGAATTAATCTTTCAACTCCATTGTTATCCTCAACAACATAAACATCGTTTGAACTTAAACTTAAAACATCAATAACATTTCCAAAGAACTTGGTATTAAAAATAACTTTGCAACCAATAAGATCGTGAATAAAATATGTGTCATCATCCAAATTGACAGCATCTTTTTCTATTACGAAAACAGATGAGCCAACTAAAAATTCTACATCCAAATTAGAATCAAAGTTATTAAATTTGATAATGAAATAATTATCAAACTTCTCTACTTCCTCTACAACAAACTCTCTATAAGCACCATAAATGTTTATAAAAACCATATCGAGAAGAAAGAATCTTTCTGGGAAATCGGAAAATGATTTTAATTTTACAAATCCATTTTCATCAAAAACTGACGATATTTCTGCAATTAAAAAATAATTTTCCAACTAAGCCTAACGCAATTTTAATCTAAAATTTTTAAAATTGCCCTTTTACCTTCTTTCGCAGCAATAGCAGTAAGTAAAGTTCTCATAGCTTGTGCTGTTTTACCTTGTTTTCCAATAACTTTTCCGACATCTTCGCTTCCTACTTTTAAAGAAAGTTCAATTGTCTTGTCACTGTTTTCTGCTTGATTAACACTCACACTATCAGGAGCATCAACAAGGTGTTTTGAGATAAATTCGATGAATTCTTTCATGAGAATACCTTTCATAATTTAGAAAAAAGGGCACATAATAAAAACAAAAATTGCTAATTATTCAGCTTTTTCTTGTAATTCCTCAGAAACCGTGCCCTCAGAGTCTGACACTTTTTCTTCAATCTTTTTTTCATCTAAAGTGGCTTTCACAACTACTTTTTTAGCAGTTTTAGATGCCAATTTTGCTTCTTTATTTTTAAGCCATTCGCCTAATTTTGCTGCAACTTCTTCTTCTTTTAAACCTGAATTTAATAAATCTTGTTTATATAAAATTCCTTGTTTTGAAAGTAAACCTTTTACAGTTGGTGTTGGTAAAGCACCTACACCTAACCAATATAAAGCTCTTTCTTCTTTAATATCGATTGTTGCAGGGTTAGTAATTGGATTATACATACCAATAATTTCAATAAACTTACCATCTCGTGGTGAACGCTCATCAGCAGCGACAACTTTATAAATTGGTTGTCCTTTCTTTCCCATTCTTCTTAATCTAATCTTTACAGCCAATTAAGAACCTCCGTACATATTTTTATATTAATTAAAAGCTAAATTACTATTTTTTTTAAACTTATACAATTATCTAACAAATATCAAAAAAGAATTAAAATCTTCTTTTTCCTTTTTGCATAACACCTTTTAAATTTCTATTATTTTTGAACATTTTCATCATTTTTCCCATTTCATTAAACTGCTTAACTAATCTGTTAATATCTTGGATTGAATTTCCGCTACCTCTGGCTATTCTCAAACGTCGGCTACCGTTTAATATTTTGGGATTTTTCCTTTCTTCTTTTGTCATTGATTGAATAATTGATTCAACTCTTACAAGTTGTTTATCATCAACATCAACATTTTTTAAACTTGTTCCTAAACCTGGAATCATTCCAAGCAATGATTTTAACGAACCCATTTTCTTAATCATTTTAATTTGTTTAAGAAAATCTTCGAAATTAAAATTATTTGAAAGCAGTTTTTTTTCTAAATCTTCTGCTTCTTTTTCGTCATATTGAATTTGAGCTTTTTCAACAAGTGAAATTACATCCCCTTTTCCAAGTATTCTGGAAGCTAATCTATCGGGGTGAAATATTTCTATTGAATCTAATTTTTCGCCAAGACTTGAAAATTTAATTGGAACATCAACAACAGATTTTATTGATAAGGCAGATCCTCCGCGAGAATCACCATCTAGTTTTGTGAGTACAACTCCATCAAAATCAACTGCATCGTGAAAAGCTTTTGCCGAATTAACAGCATCTTGTCCCGTCATTGAGTCAACTACAAAGAGTATTTCCGTTGGTTTTATTGCTAATTTGATGCGTTTAATTTCATCCATTAAAACGTCATCAACATGAAGACGCCCAGCAGTATCAACAATTATTGTATTTAATCCATTTTCATTGGCATATTTAACTGATTCTTGAGAAATTAAAACAGCATCCTTACTTTCATCAATTGAAAAAACTGGGATATTTATTTGTTTTCCAAGAGTTTTTAACTGATCTTTTGCCGCTGGACGATACACATCCGCTGCGGTTAGAAGTACTTTTCTATTTTTATCTTTTAGATATTTAGCAAGTTTGGCACTAAAAGTTGTTTTTCCAGAACCTTGCAAACCAACCATTAAAATTATTGTTGGTCCAGAAGGATTTAGCGTTAATTCAGAACGAGTTCCACCCATCAGGCGGGTTAACTCATCGTAAAGAATTTTTGTAATCATTTGTCCTGGAGAAACTGAAGCAAGAACTTCTTCACCAAGGGCTTTTTCTTTTACTGTATCAATAAATGCTTTTGCAACTTTGTAATTAACATCGGCATCAAGCAAAATTACGCGTAATTCCCGTAAAGTATCAGAGATATTTTGTTCTGTTAAACGACCTTGACCAGTAACCTTTTTGAGGGCTTTATCAAATTTGAGGGTTAAATCTTCGAGCATTAAATTACTTTCTCCAACTCAAAAACTAATTTCCCTTTAGAGCGTTTGCACCCGATACAATTTCTAATATTTCATTAGTAATTGCGGCTTGACGTCTTTTATTGTAAGTCAATTGTAGTGAACTAATCATTTCGGAAGCATTATCGGTTGCCATATCCATTGCTGTCATACGAGCACCAAGTTCGCCAGCATATGAATCTAATAAAATTGACCATAATTGAGAATTTAAATATTGTGGCAAAAGTCCATCAATAATGCACTTTTTATCTGGTTCAAAAATATAATCTAAATTTAATTCTTGTGAAACCTCATTAGAGTTTTCTGGTTTAATTGGATAAAGTTGCATTAAAGTAACTTTTTGCTGAGCAACAGATTTAAATTTATTATACACAACAATAATTTTGGTAAAATCGTTAGAAATAAATTTAGATGACAATTGTTTATTAAGCTGTGCAACAAAATCAAACTTCAAATCGCTAAAAATTCCATTAAAACCTTGTACAACATTATAACCGTGGCGAGTAAAATAATCGTTAGTCTTTTTTCCAATACAGAATAATGAAACGTTTTTATTCTTATTTTGTTCAGAATAATCAGTTTTTATCATTCTTTCAACTTCGGAAATGATATTATTATTAAAAGCTCCGCACAATCCTCTATCTGATGAAATTGCAATAATTGCAACTTTTTCGTCACTACTATCGCGAAGAAATGGATGTTCGTAATTTTTTTCAACTAAAAGTAATTGGCTAAGCACTTCAGAAATTTTTCGAGAATATGGACGAGAATTAATAATGTTTTCTTGCGCTTTATTCAAACGAGCAGCAGAAACCATTTTCATCGCTTTTGTAATTTTTTGAGTGCTTTTTACACCAGAAATACTACGTTTTATGTCTCTTAAAGTTGCCATAAAATTTATTCAGATACCTTGAATTTATTCTTAAATTCTTGAACATTTGCTTTAAGATTTGCTACAAGAGCATCACTAAGTACTTTTTCTTTACGAATTGTTACAAAAACATCTTTGTCCTTTAATTCAAGATATTCCATAAACTCGCGTTCAAATCGTTTTATATCTTTTACTGGAAGTTCGTCTAAAAGACCTTGAGTTCCCATAAATACACTAATAACTTGTTGTTCAACTGGTATTGGAATATATTGTCCTTGTTTTAGCAATTCAACAAGTCTTTCTCCACGCGAAAGTGTTCTCTGCGTAGCTTTATCAAGATCAGAACCAAACTTAGCAAAAGCTTCTAATTCTCTATATTGTGCCAAATCAAGTTTTAACGAACCAGCAACTTTTTTCATTGCTTTAATCTGTGCATTTCCACCAACACGTGATACTGATATACCAACATTTATAGCTGGACGAATACCAGCATTAAATAAACTTGGTTCAAGATAAATCTGTCCGTCAGTGATAGAAATAACGTTTGTAGGAATGTAAGCCGATACGTCACCTTGTTGAGTTTCAATTATTGGAAGTGCAGTTAAACTTCCACCACCAAGTTTGCTATTCAGTTTTGAAGCTCTTTCAAGTAAACGAGAATGAACATAAAATACGTCGCCAGGATATGCTTCACGACCTGGAGGGCGTCTTAACAAAAGTGATAGTTCTCGGTAAGCAACAGCTTGTTTTGACAAATCGTCATAAACAACAAGTGCGTGTTGACCTTTATCTCTAAAATACTCGCCAAGAGTTGCACCTGCATAAGGAGCAATATATTGCAAAGGAGCAGGTGTTGAAGCTCCAGCGTTAATAACTGTAGTAAATTCCATTGCGCCATGTTCTTCCAATTTAGCCACAACTTGAGCTACAGTCGAATCTTTTTGTCCAATTGCTACATAAACACAAAATACTGGTTCAATTCCATTTTCTTTTGCTTCTTGAGTATGAGTTTGTTTTTGATTTATAATGGCATCAATTGCAACAGCAGTTTTACCAGTTTGTCTATCGCCAATAATCAATTCACGTTGCCCACGTCCAATAGGAATCATAGCATCAACAGCGGTAATTCCAGTTTGCAATGGTTGAGAAACTGATTGGCGGGTTACAACTCCAAGAGCTTTTCTTTCAATAGGCATAAAAGCTTCGTGCTGAATTGAACCTTTTCCATCAATTGGTTCACCTAAAGGATTAACAACACGACCTAACATTGCGTTGCCAACAGGAAATGAAGCAAGACGTTTTGTTCTTTTAACAGTGTCGCCTTCTTTAATTAATTGACTTTCGCCAAAAAGAACGCAACCAACACTATCTTCATCAAGATTAAGAACCATTCCCATAACGTTATTTGGAAATTCAACAAGCTCGCTAACCATAACTTTCGATAATCCATAAACTCGAGCAATACCGTCTCCAACTTGAAGTACCGTACCTACGTCATATATGTCAGCTTCATTATCAAAGCCAGCTAATTGTTTTCTTAAAATCGCTGATATTTCATCTGGTCTAACTTCAGCCATGTTTATACCTATTATTTTTTCAATTTTTAACTAAATTTTTTCTTAATTTTTGAAGTTGTTGCTTAACGGAAGAATCTATAACAGTATCGTTAATTTTTATTGTAAATCCACCAATTAGTGAATTATCGGTAGTATAATTTGGAATTACCTGTTTATCCGATAATTTTTTTAACTGAATAGTTAACATATTTTTCTGTTCATCTGAAAAATCAATTGCACTTACAATTTTAGCTTCAACTCTATTTAATTTTATATTTCTAATCTCGTTATATCTTTTTGCGATATCAAAAAGTATATTTTCTCTGTTTTTCTTGTTCACAAAAAGAAGAAATTCAACAGTTACTTTTTCAAATTTATCAGCAAATATTTCGCTAATAATTAAATCTTTCTTTTCTTTGCTGATTATCGGACTTTTAAAAACCACTTTAAGTTCTTTTGAATTAAGCAAAATATCTTCTAACAAAAGCATATCTTTAGAAACTTGCTCTAATGATTTTTTTTCATCAGCAAATTCCATTAAGGCGTTAGCATATCTTGTAGAAATATTAAAATTACTCATATTTAATTCTTATTTAAGTCTTCTAAATAATCATTTATCAATTTGGTTTGCTTTTCTTTATCCAAATTTGCTCTAATAATTTTTTCAGCAGCATCAATTGCAATGTTAGCAACTTGTACTTTTAGATTATTAAAAGCTTCCTTGTTCTTTCTTTCAATTTCAGAAGTAGCATCTAAAATCATTTTTTGAGCTGTACTTTTGGCTTCTTCCAATAATTGAGCTTTAAGTTTATCGGAATAATCTCGACCTTGCTCAATAATTTTTTGGGCATCATCTTCAGCTTTTGCTAAATTAGCTTTATTTTCAGCAAGCAATTTTTCTGCATCAATCTGAGCTTTTTCAGCTTTTTCTAAAGAATCCTTAATGAATTTTTCTCTCTCATCTAATGAATTAAGAATTGGTCCCCAAGCTATCTTTTTAAGTAAAACTAATAGTAATATAAAAGTAATTACTACCCAAAAAATAAGTCCTGGATTTACATCAAGTAATCCACCAGATGATTCACCACCACTAAAAGCAAGAAAAGCCAAATTTAAAATTTTAGCCATTTATCTTTTCCTTAATAATTATTAATGGAGTGTAAAAACACTCCAAATTATTTTTTAGCTATTACTTTAATGCTAAAAGAATGCAAATAACTAATGCAAAAAGTGAAATACCTTCAATAAGTGCCGCAGCAATAATCATTGAAGTTCTGATATCGCCAGCAGCTTCTGGTTGACGTCCACTTGCATCCATTGCAGAACTTGCTAATTTACCAATACCAAATGCACCACCAATAACTGTTAAGCCAGCACCAAAACCGGCAGCTAAATATGCGAAATCCATGAGTTTCCTCCGTTTATAAATTAATTTATTTTAATGATCTTGATGAACTGCCATACCAATAAACAACGACGAAAGCATTGTAAAAATGTAGGCTTGTATTAATGCAACTAAAATTTCTAATAAATATATAAATAATGCAAACGCAACCGAAACAGGAGCAACAAAATATGTTTGCATAAAAAATATGAGTCCAATAAGGGCAAAAATAACTATATGACCAGCAGTCATATTTGCAAAAAGTCTTATAGCCAAAGCAAATGGTTTTGTAAACAATCCCAAAATTTCAACAATAAACATAATTGGCAGCAACCAAGTTGGAACACCAGAAGGAATTAATCCTTTAAAGTACCCAAAAACTCCATTTTTCATCATGCCACCAACTTGTACAGCAATAAATGACAAAACAGCAAGAGTTGTTGTAACAGAAATATTGCTTGTAACTGTTGAGCCATTTGGAAGTAATCCAATAAAATTACTAAAAAGGATAAAGAAAAAGACAGTTAGCAAATATGGGAGGAATTTTTCGAAACCCTTTCCAATTGTTGGTTTTGCAATTTCGTCACGAACAAACACAATTAGTATTTCGATAAAATTTGTGAATCCGTGTGGAATACGTGATTTTTTATAAGCATTTGCAGCAATTTTGAATGAAATAAGCAACAAAATGGCAACAATCCACAAAAAGACAACATGTTTTGTAATTGAAATATCAAATCCAAAGAGGGATAAATGTGGAAGTGGAATAGCTCCAAAAGGTGCAAATTCTAATTCGTGAGAATCAAGTATGTGATGCATAATCCAATCTGACCCAACATCTCCTTTTGCTTGGTGAAGTGTATCAGCTATAACTTTAGATGTATTTAATTCCATATTCTATTGTGTTTTTTCTCACTTTTCGAGTTAAAATGCTTTATTTCAACAATGATACTTAATCCGTAAAAAATTAAGAATACAAATATAAAAGCATATTTGTCAATTTCCAAGAAAATAAGACTTAATGTAAAAGTAATTATAAGTAGGAAAAGTCTTATTCCCATGCCTCCCAAATTCAAAATCATGAACGTTTGGTTTGACTTATCCTTTGAATAATTATAAAACAATAATGCTATAAACAGATTTATTATATTAATAAATAGTGCTAAAAATATTGATAATTCGGTTAAAATATCAATTATTTCAAAATATTTTAAAATATAAGTAAGAAAATATGGTGGAAAAAACATATAAATTATTGTTCTAAGAATGTTTCGCATCTTTTTCTTTTTGATTTAAATTAAGAACCGATTTAATAAAATTATAAATACCAGCAAATCCACCAAGTGCTGAAAAGCTAATGGTTAAAATTGGAAATATTTCTAATTTTTCATCAAGCCACTTTCCTGCAAAAAACATCAAAATAATGGAAGCTGCTAATTGAGTTCCAAGACCAAGATATGGACCTACTTGTTTATAAGTACCGGTAATATCTTTTCTTTCTCGGTCACTCATCTATTTATTGATTTTCACCGTTTATCTTGTTCAAATTACTTTTTCCGACAAAAATTGCACCTTCGTTAATTACAAGAATTTTGGCAAATATATCGCCTTCAACTTTTGCTGTAGGCTCCAAAATAAGCTTTTCAGAAGCATCAATATTACCAATTACTTCTCCTCCACAAGTTACATTTAGTGCAGAAATTGTCCCTTTTGATTTGCTCTTATCACCAAGAGTTAAATTTCCTTTTAGTTTAATGTCTCCAACAAACTCGCCATCAAGTCTAAGATTGCCTTCACTTACTAATTTGCCCTCAAATTTTACTCCAGTACTTAAAATACTAAATTCTTGGTCATGATTTTTTCCCATAATTTCTCCATTAATTTATAAATAGTTCTTCTGGATTTATTGGTTTAGAATTTTTCCATATTTCAAAATGCAAATGTGAACCACTTGTATTAGTTCCAGTATTGCCACTAAGTGCTATTATTTCACCTTGCACAACATCTTGTCTAACTTTTTTAAGAATTATGGAACAATGTTTAAAGATAGAAAGATAGTTATTCTTATGTTGAATAATTATTTCATTTCCGTTTTCAATTGTGTAATTTGCAAAAATTATGGTTCCATCAGCTGGTGCGTGAATTGGAGAACCATCTTTGACTAAAAAATCAACTCCGAGATGACCATTTTCGGGATTAAATCCTCTTCCAACAACAGAATTAATGGGTTTGATAAAAAACAATGAATCCGAAAATAATTTTTCCATCAATTTATCGAAAACAAATAAAATAGAACCACCTTTTTTGATATAATTTCCATTAGTTTTTCTTAAAGAATCATAAATTGCCGCAGTTGAGTCTAAAGAATCAGTTCTTCCCAAAGCTAACGCATAATTTAATCTTTTATCAATATATGATATTCTGTTCAACTCATTCGACAAAATTGACACTTTTTGTTCCAATTGTGCAATTTTTTCTGTCTGAAGTACAATTTTTTCATCTTCTAAATACATTATTATTTTATTTAAAGGAGTATAAGTGAATAAAAGTGATAATAATAATATTAGAATTAATAAAAATATTGCGAAATAACCCACCAAACTAAAAAACCTAATTTTATATCTTTTTGTGTCCAAAGTTGGAAAATTTGGAGTTATGTAAACTGATGATTTTTTTAAATTACTAAAGCTAAATAACGACATTTTTTTCTTTTTTTATTAAAACATATTACAAAATATAACGATTGAAAAACTAATACTTCCAAATATTGTGCATCCAAAGCCATTGTTCGGGGTTTTCTCGAATCTTATTTTCAAGAATATTCATATATCGCTGGTTTAATTCTCTAATTTTCTCACTGTTTGTGTCAGGCAAATTATCATAATGTATTTCAGTAATATCGATTAAATACTTTCCATTTGTCAGTCTTTCTGCCAAAACAACCAGAATAGGAACTTTATTTTTAATTCCCAAAGCTGCAAAACCTTGAAATGTTAGGGTTGCTTGGTTAAAAAAGTTAACAATAACTCCATCTTCTTTTTTTGCACGTTGATCGCCAACAATTCCAACAACTCCACCTTGAATTAAAGTTTTATATAATTCACGCACAGAAACCCCTAGTGGAATTTCTTTATTCGTGAATTTTTCGCGAACATCACTCATCCACTTTGCAACAAGTCTGTTTCGCTGCCTCTTTACTAACACATTAATTTGTTTATTTAGCAACAAACCCATAAAAAGAGCCCCTAATTCCCAATTAGCAATATGTGCAGTTAGCAGAATTAAACCTTTTCCATTTTTGATTTTTTCTTCAGCTAAATGTAGATTATTAACGGTTGCCAAATCAAGGATTTCATCTTTTTTCATTTTCTGGAAAGCCATAATTTCCATAAATGTAATTCCAATATTCACAAAATTTTTGAAAGCCAAACATTTAATGTCTTTTTCAGATTTTTCTTGGAAAGCTTTTTTAAGATTTGAGATAACAACCGATTTTCTTATTGGAATTACATAGAAAAAAATAATTGCTAATAAATTTGCAAACTTTGGAATTCTCTTAAATCCAAATTCTTGAACAACTCTTGTAAAAAACTTCCAAAGTGCAAATTCAATTTTATTTTTATTAAAAAGTGACATTAATCTACTAATATTCTTCTTTGCCACGTGTCATCTCGTAATTCACCACGTTTTGTTGAGTGTAGCATTTCGTAATTATTATATCCTGTAACATCACCAAAAACAAATTCTACACCACCCTCAATACTATAATAATGCCATATTTCGTAAGGTTTCATGTTATATTCGCTTGGATAATTATCAATCTCGTCTGGTTCGCCATATTGTAAATGAACTCTACCTCTATCCGTTTTAGCTCCGCGTTTTACAAAAGTTCTAAATTTTTCATCAACATAATGAACTCGTTCAAGATATTCTTCTTTAAATTCATTTTTTGGTGTTTCTGGAATTTGGTCACGCATTTTCCAAAAATCGAACAAATATTTTCGTTTTGCTTCAACTGTTTGCAATTTTAAATAGCTTTCCGCATCACCCTTTCTTGCAATAGGATCTGATACTTCAAAAAGGTCATCACATTCTTCCTCGCTTAATATTCCAAATTCGCTACTTTGTATATCCATATTTTCAATTGGGGCATTTTTAACAACTTCAACTGATTGATTTAATAAATAGAATCTTTTAGTTGAAGAAATTCCAACTTTTGTTGAATCTTCAAAAATACTCAAAACTACAGAATAAGAACCAGTTGGATTTTTTTTTAGATTAAAAATACCAGCTTCAACAACTGAGCTATTTGCTTTTGGAAGTTTTTTATTTCTCACTTCTAATGATTTTCCATAATTGTCATTTAATTGAGTAATTAAAACCAAATCTCTATTTTGATAATTTTGCAAATCTAAATTATAAAGTTCAGCATAATAAAATAATACAGGCATTTGTTCGGAATAAACATTATGAGGATTTGGAAATACTTCCATCGTATTTTTGTAAAATATTGAATTTACATTTTTGCTATCCGAAATAATACGAGTTGCTAACTGGATATCACTTATTGAATATCTGTCTTTCGGATACTTTGTAGTAACAATTTTTTCATGATGAGTAATAGTTTTATTTGAATCAATTAAATCTGTTGCCGAAATAATAAAATTATACTCTCCACTATTTAGAACAAAACCAATATTGCCAAGCACGCTTTTCGTTTTAAAAGTTGAATCGGTTTCAGATATCTCTGTTTTTGATAAATATCGATTATTTACCAAGACTTTTTTTGAGTTTACATCTTCTATTAAAACATCTAAATACGCCCCAATGTATGTTTTGTTCTCTTCATTAAACTTAGTAAGTGTGCTTTGACCAAGTGAATAGTATAACTCCACAAATATTTTGGATGAATCATAACTAAATTTTGCATAGTCAAATTCAAATGATATTTTCTCTTGCGAAAAGATTTGAGTGCTTAATACTAAAACGGCTAATAATATTTTTTTCATTTGTTGCTCATTAATTGTAGTAATTGAATGTAAATTTAAGAAATTTATTAAAAATAAGTAAGGGAAGAGTTTTTGCATTAAAAAAAAAGGTGTCCTAATGGACACCTTTTAAATTTAATTATCAAAATTAAATTAGTTTACACCCAACGAAAGAGTAAAAATATGATTATCAGTTGGGAACTCATTTACTGGTCTAAAGGCATAATCAAAACGTGCATTTAAGCCGTCCATTAATTTTACATTAACACCAGCACCTAAAGTGTAAGTATAAATTGATTCATCGGCATTTTCCATTAACAACAAATATCCGCCTCTAAGATAAAACATTCTTGAATAATCATATTCAAGACCAAATCTCATTTCATCTTCAAGGTTATTATTATTACGGAATACACCGCCAAGTGCTAAACCATTAGCTTCATCAAGATTAAATTTGTAAGCCAAACTTAACTCATAATAACTTGGAATTTGGAATTCTTCAGTTAATGCAGTGTATGATGCTGCAGCAGAATTAGGATATGAGCCAGGTAATACAGTTTTTACTTGTAAATCTTGGCCATCATATTTCATATTTCCACCAACATTATTAACAACAACACCAATATGGAAATCCTTTGTAAAAGCATATTGAACACCAAAATCAACTGCAAAACCACTTGCATTTGTACTCATAATACTTTCATTTATCATTTTAAAATTAACACCAACAGAAACTCTGTCAGTAACTAATTTTGAATATGAAACTCCAAAAGTATAAAGAGATGGCGAATAAAAGACTCCATTTCCATCAGGGTCATTAACGGTAGTTTGCTCAATATCACCAATATCAAAGGTTTTCATAAAGAAGCCAATGCTTCCTAAATCACCTAAATATCCAGCAATACCCATGTAACTAACATTAATATCGGCTATGTAATTCATATAAGAAAACATTGCTTCAGAACTATTGCTTCTATTCAATCCAGCTGGATTATAATAAATAGACTCAGTTCCCATAACAGAAGCCACAAAAGCTCCTGAAGTAGCAATGCTTCGAGCACCAACCGGAATGAACAATTGGTCGGCTCCGGTTGTACCTTTTCTAGAAACATCACCTGCAAAAATAGCAGTTATGTTAAAGAGTAATATTAAAACAATTATTTTTTTCATTATTTATTTTCTCCTACTATTATTTATCCGCCAAGATTAATATCTTGGTAGTTGCTTTTGTGGAAGAATCACAGAAAACTTAAGAACTTTCTGTCCGTATTTTACTGATTCAACTAATGCAATATATAAACCAGAAGCAACTCTTAAACCACTTTCGTTCTTCAAATCCCAACGTAGGAATTGAGAAGAAGGAGTAGCTTTATCAAACGAATCTAATTTACGCAATAAACTTCCAGACAACGAATAAATTGATACTTTTGCATCTTCAGGAAGATGATTAAAAGTAACAAATGGGTCATCTGCATTTGCGCCACTATAACTTGTTTGAGGGTTATAAGCGAATAAAGGATTAGGGAATACATTAACTTTATCAAAGTTATTTTTTAATTCATCTTCTGTTAAAGCACCGTCTGCTCTTGTAGTGAAAGTATAATTGTCTTTATCGGTGTAAGGATATTTATCCATACCAACTGTCAATTTATCACCATCTGTCCAGAAAGGTAGTACAACATCAACTGAATCTGGGTTTTGAATTCTGTGGATATTTAATACATACATAGCATTAAAGAATGGAGAAGCTGCAACTAAACTATCTTCTGTTGATAGAGCTCCAGCTGGTACTTTGTAGCCTTTTATAACATCAGCCCAAACTTTTCCACCAAGACCATTATCAAATCCACCTTTATAAATCATGTTGCTTCCATCAGCTTTGTAATCATCGTTAAATACAATAATTACTTCTTTTGATTTATCAACTCTGTCAAGTGGATCCCAAATACCGTCAGGTTTTCCATAAGGATTTCTTCTCGCAGCAATTTTACTATCTTTAGAAGTTTCAATAAAGCCAACAGCAAGTTTTCTGTCTTCTCCAAATTTCTCATCTTTAACATAAACTGAGAATGGAACTTCAACAAGACCCATTGCATGGTCGTTAACAGTATCCCACATTCCAACAACACCTTTATCCACAGTATCAGCAGGAGTAACGGCATCACCATAATAGTAATTATTTACAGCGGTAATTGAACCACCAACAAAGCCATTAAGATATCTATAAGCCATACTTGGTTCACCAAATCTAACTTCAATTTTTCTTAAATCGCCAGCAGTAATTATATTTGATTTAATTCCAGGGAAAGCTGGATTACCAATAGGGCTATCTAAATCATCAGCAGCTCCTGCAGGAATATCTGGGCCAACATAATAAGCACCTGTTTTTTCTGCTCTATTGAATACGTCAAACCATTCAGTAGCACTTTCAAAATTAGCTTCTTGATCTCCAAGACCTGAAATCTCAGTAATAGCTTCTTCAACTTTTACTATAAACCCTTCAGTTGGAACAGCTGCTATATTATCTGAATTAAAGTCAAAATTAGTTGAAGAATCAACTAAAACTGTATTAGTAGTTGTATTAGTCAATTTCCAAAATACTCTATAAATAAGAGAATCTGTATTTTGGAAGAAAGTTACACTATAATCATCACCTGTTAACTCTTCTTTGTTTACTACAACATATTTTACAGCACCATCAGCAGCTCCAGAATTGTTTTCTCCATCTCCGCCAATTAATGCTGGATTACTTTCATCAACACCATAAGTAAATGTAAATAATGGTGTTTCAAGTGCGTTAAATGCAGAGTTAGTTGGATCAAGATAATCACCTTTAGCACCATAAACACCTGTTTCTCTATTAACAACTGCATTATGATTTAATGTGTACATACCAATACCAAAGTAATATTCATGACCAGGTATTAGTGCTTTACCAGTTATTGGATCAGCAGTCATTCTATATCTTATTCTTCCTGTAGCTGGGTCAGCATAAAGCAAAGAATCTAATTGGTTTGTGCCGGCAGCACGAACTAAATTAGTATTACCTTCTTTGTCAACAGAATAGATATTTTCGATAATGTTATCGATATCATAAGAGACAACTTCTTTTGCATTTGTAACACCATTAATTGATAACTGAGTAGTTGGTGTAGCGTATGCTGTTAAATAATAACCTTCAAACTTATTTCTTAATAAAAGAACTGTATCTATTACATCATAAGGAATTTGATTATAAGTATCCCATGTAATGTCAATAAATCCATCACCTGATTCAATTGTATATTCAATTGGGTCTGGAGGAGGAGGAGCAGGGAAATTATTATCAAAAATAATTTGAGCTGTTTGGTCAGTTTCTTTTGCCACAGTAACGCTATTTGTAGGAGAATTTCCTCTACCAACAACATACGCAACATAAATATCTTGATATTCACCAGCAGCTAAATCAAAAGGACCAGTGTTACTCATTTGTCTTTGATCAATTGGTTCAATATTTAACCAGCCTGTTCCTGGTTCTGGTTCGCCAGAATACATAAAATGAGCAGGAATATTAACAGTATCAGCACCTAATTGGTCGCCATTACCAAAAGTCCAGCCACTTACATAAAGTGTATCACCAGTTTTTCCATGACCGCCTATCATATAATTACGAAGTTCTTCGTGAGTATTTGGGTCACCGTGAGTAGGGTGGGATTGCATATATTGAGTCATTGATGTTAAAGGAAGATTTTTTGCACCTAAATAAGTATCAACTCCAATTTGTGGACCACGAACTGCATAAGCAGTATCAAGTGCTGTATCAACACCGTCAGTAAATATACCATCGCCATCAGCATCATTAAAAGTTACACCAGGAATATAAACGTAAGGACCTTGGAAAAAGTCCATTAAAAAGCAAGGCGCATTTGTACCATAATCGGTATCATCGCCATCATTGTACACATAACCAGCACTTAATTGAATATCAGAACCAACTAAATCGTCATCAGGAGTACCCAAATCAGGATCAGCAGCAGCTGAAAAATACACATCTTTTAGTGTGTCAACTAAAGTACCAGCATTTTTAATTCTATATCTAACAAACATGATATCACCAACAATACTTTTGGCTTTAAAACCAAATACTGATTGATGAATTTCAATACCTTGTGGGTTAACAGAAAATCTTCTTAAAGCAGAAACAAGACCATCGTTATAAACACACCAAGCGGTTACATCACCAAGTATGTCGGGTCTATCTTCATCTTTATCCCATTTTCCGTTACCATTTTTATCAACTGGACTGTAAACTCCATCACCATCGCCGTCATAAAAATCTGCGCCAATAGAAACAGCATCAATCCATTCTTGCCAAGAATCACCAAAATGTTTATCTTGTTGTGAAACAACATACATACCATTTTTAGGGTCATTCTTATCTGATCCAACAGGACCTGGTTGGTAATCTTCAATTCTGGAAGCACTTAAAACACCGTTGCCCCATAATTTATCATTTGAGTAACCAGATACATAAAAACCTGATGAAAACAAAAATGTACTTTCATCATAATGTCCGTATTGTTTTGTTGCATCATTTGGATTAACATCAGCGATAACACCTTTATTATCAACTGGTATTAAAATATTATTAATATCAAAGACGAAGAACTCTCCGGCTGTTTGAACTTTTTTGATAGTATTATTTTTCCCTTTTTGAACAGTGTTTGTAGTAGCACCGATTGAAAAAAGAAAAATAATTACTAGAAAAAACAAACCTGATATTTTTCTAAAATAATTGTTTTTAATGTTTTTCATTTTTCCGCCATAAATTTGTTTCAGTATTAATTTCATTCATAATTAACCACCAAAGTTTGAAAATCTTACTTTCACACCTAATTTTATTGTTCTAGGAATACCAAAGTTTAAAGGATTTAATTCAAGAGCTTTATAGTCTTCTGCGTAACCAGCAACTTGAGCTGCTCTTGCCTTTCCTTCTTCTGTGTTTAAATATCCTGAAGAATATGGACTACCTGTTGAACGATACACTGTAACAGCATTTTCAGTAGCAAGTAAATTTTCAACCCATAAGTATGGAGATAAATAGAAATCTTCAAATAATTTGAATGATTTTTCCAATTTTAAATCGATTCTATTAGATCCAGGACCGTAAGCGGAATTAACATAACCTTTTGTATCGCCTAAATTTGACTCACCACCTGGCACTATGTTTTGTGCTTCTAATGGAGTATATGGTCTTCCACTATTAAAAGAATATAATAATGTTAAAGAAGACATTTCCAACAACCCAAGATCATTTTCTGGAACAAAGAAAGTTGCATTTACAACACCTGTGTGTCTTTGATCAAAATCTAAAGGTGCGATAACTTTTGGAGTTTCTCCATTATCATTTCTGAAAGCAGCCATTGTGGAAGAACCAGTAGAAGAACCTGTTCCTTCAGCAATTGAATATGTATAATCCATATTTAATGATAAATAATTCATGCTACTAACGTTTAACGATAATGCAAAACCTTTTACTGTTCCAAAATCGGAGTTAGTTGGTCTGTAATATCTATCAACTTGACCACCTTCTGAGCGTTGGAAAAATACTGTTTCGTCGTTTACTAAGCCACGTGTATTTTTATAAAATGCAGTAACATTTACTCCAGCAGCATTATCACCTAATACTTGTCGAAAGCCAATTTCGTATTGAGTTGTTATTTGGCTATTAACTGTACCAGTATTAACACCAAAGTTACCGTCATTAATTAAACCTGTTAGGTCGTTAACTGAAGTAACAACATCAATGATGTTTGGTCTTTGAATAAATTTACCATATTGCGCGTGAAATACTGTCGCTTCAGTAACAGGGAAACCTAAACCAATTCTTGGAGAGAAAAATAATTCAGGATCTTTTGTAACAAAGTCTTCTGAATCGAATATATTTGGATTACCAAAAACATAAGGAAGAGTTTCGTCTCTTAACATGTCTTGTTGTGAATCGAAATAATCCATTCTAAGACCAACATTAAGCACAATATCTTCTAATTCAAATCTATCTTGAACATAAGCGTATGCAGTAATCGGAGTTTTTGCTTTAGCTGACATATCTAATTCCATACCTTCAACAACAGCACGTGAATCTTCATCTGTAGCATTTCCAAAAACATCATAACCAATAAGTGTAGGCAATCTTAGAGCTAATCTTTCTTCATAGCTCAACACATCCTTATTTTCAGCTAACTTAACTGGGGCAACAATGTATCTTCTAAGAATATCATAAGATGCACCAGCACCAACTTCAAAAAGATGATTTTCAATTTGAGCAGTAAAATCAAAATCAGCATAAAAAGTTTTATTATCAGCTTTATTATATTGATTATAAACTCTACCTTCTCTATAAAATGAACCTTGTTCATCAAGACCAAGTGTTGAACCAGCAGTAATTGGGGTCCCATCTAAGTTCACTAATTCTGGATTTAGAGTAGGGTCACCATAAGCTTCTAAATTATCAAATAGAAATCCGTCACCTTCTTCTCTTTTATAATTCTTGTAACCAGTGTTTAAATTCCAAAAAGCATTAGATGAAACAGTTTGGCTCAAACGAGCACTAATTGTTAGGTTATCAGAAACTGTTCTTGGAAGGTGATGAGAGTTACTTTTTGCATAAGAGTGAATATATATATTATCATCAGTGAAATTGTAATTTCCACCAAGTCTTAAAGTAAAAGGTTTTAAGTCATGAGAAGTCCTTGCAGAAACCCTAAATGCTTCACCAGTCATATTTGGTTTATAATCAGAATCAATTCCAGAAGATGGAATTACTAATGGAATTGCTCTTGGGTCTGAATCCAAAAACCAACCTTTTTCACCGCTTACAAAGAATGTATGTTCTTTAACTCCAGGAACAATTGGACCACCAAAAGATACGGTATAAAGGTTATATCCGTATGAGTCTGTAAATGAAGATGAAAGAACATCTGCATAAAAATTGTATTTTGGTGAACCAGATTTTGTGGTAATATTAATAATACCAGATTGAGCTTGTCCGTATTTTGCTTCAAAACCACCAATTTGGAATGAAAGCTGATCAACTGCAGAGTTACTTACTTGAGAATAGTTTGTTCCAAAATACGAATCATTTTGAGGAACACCATCAACAATGTAAAGAACTTCTCCACCACGACCACCACGAACGTTAATTGTACCATTTCCGTCGGCACCGCCACTACCTTCAGACATTACAACACCAGCTTGCAAAGAAGCTAATTTTGTAACACCACGAACAGGTAATCTATCTATTTGATCAGCGTCAACAACTTTAACGGTATTTGTCGATTTTTCTTCGAAAAACCTTTTGTCAGATACTACTATTTCGTCCATAGCAATACCTGCAGATAATGTTTGATTAAGTTCATAAGTTACACCAGGAATAACTCTTATCCCTTGAATAACTTTAGATGTATAACCAACAAAACTTATTTGAACGTCATAAGTTCCTGGTGTGATATTCAAAATAAAATAATTACCATCAATATCACAAGCAGCACCGAGAGACGTGTTTAATAAAACAATATTTGCACCTATCAATGGTTCTTGTGTTTCGGCATCAACTACTTTACCGGCTAATTTACCGGCTGAAGATTGAGAGAAAAGATTTGTAGTGAAGACCAAAATAAACAAAATTATTGAAAAAGTGAGTAACTTTTTCATGCCAACTCCAAAATTATTTGATAAAAACTCAACATTTTACTTGGAATTATTCTAAAAGAAATTAGAATAAAAAAAGTAGCAGTTCCCCTATTTTCAAAGAGAACTGCTAATAATTCAAATAAATGAACTAAATTATTTTATAAGCATCATTTTTCTTGTGCTTGTAAAATCACCAGCTTTAATTGTATAGAAATATACGCCAGAAGTTAAATTGCTAGCATTAAAATTAACTTCGTGTGAACCAACATTTTGAGAAGCATTAACTAAAGTAGCAACTTCTTGACCTAATAAGTTAAATACTTTTAGTGTTACGTCTGCTTTTTCTGGAATAGAATAAGAAATAACAGTTGTTGGGTTAAATGGGTTTGGATAGTTTTGTGACAAACTATATGATCCAGGTAAAGTACCATTTTCTTCAACACCAATTACTAATGCATCAAACCATAACATTGATTGATAAACGTTAGATTGATTTCCTCTTCCTAACCATTCGTATGTAGGAGTTGAGTTAATAGAAATTGGATCGTAAGTCATAAATACAACTTTGTTACCAGCTGTTAATTGATGGCTTACACCAACATTAACCATTTGAACTGCTGGAGCACCTAAAACACCACGTGTTTCAGCTTTCATAAATACTTCTGTTCCTGCAGCAGCTTCAAAACCATCATGCCAGTTAGAAGCAGTACTAATTTCGTACATTGGGTCATAAAGAACTGAATCGATTGCTGAACCACCAGCAACAACTGTAGCAACGTAATCAAACATAGGTCCACCTAATAGTGTTCCTTGTTGTGGGAAAAATACAGAAGCTAATGCTTGACCAGCTGTGCCATCATAACTAACATCATTATAACTGTGTGCAACACCTAGAACATCATATTCAAATGAACCAGCTGCGTAATCTTGGTCAGTATAACCATTATCAGCACCTAACCATTCTTCACCAGCTAATAAATAGTTACGTGTAGCATCGCCAGCTAACCATTCAGCAATAACTTCTCTGTTATAATCAGCAGGACCAGTTGTACAAATTTCAAATATATTTCTGTAGTGGTCAACTAATTCTTTTGGTAATGCACCGTATGCCCAAGCATCATAAGTCCATTCTGCAGTATAAGAGGTATCAGGACCCCAATAATAACTTTGTGGATAACCACTAGGCGCTGTATAACCATTGAAAACAACTAAGTTATTTTTATCATAAGCTAAGAATATTTGATATGCGTAAGTTTGAGCAGAAGCTGCATCGTTTCCACCAACGTCAGTAGCAGTTACATAATAAGTAACTTCTGTTCCCGGAGATTGTCCAGGAATTTCAGCAGAATATACATCACCATTAGCTGTCATAGGAACAACCATAAAATCACCGCCGTTAATTGTGTAAACTAAATCAGCATTTGCAACACCAGCAGGTCCACCACCAGGGTTACCATCAGTAATAGTAGCTTCAACCATTCTTGCATCAGTAGATAAAGTTGTACCCAATTCTGTTAAGTCATTGATTTCAGGAGGAGTATCACTTGTAATTTCAACTGCTAAAGCCATATCCCAAGTATATAATCTAACCCACCATCCTGGATCAACTGTTGCACCAGATCTACCATTTTCATAATATTTCCAACCAGGAAGACCTAAAGTAGCATCAGACCAGAAACCGATTCTATCGCCATCTAAAGTAATACCATCATTCACAGCAACAACAGCAAAAACGTCGCCTTTTACAACTTTTGGTTCAAAACCTAAATCAGCAGTTGCAATCCAGCTATAAACTGGATCTGTTGATGGAGTAAGTATTGGTGTTACAGGCCAACCGAAACCACCATCTGACCATAAGTCATAAGCAAATGTATTAGCTGATGGGCTTGCATTATCTGTCCATGGAGGAAGTGGAGAATCAACATTTTGAGAAACCCAATCGCCAGTAGCAACTTCACCAAAAGGATCAACGTTGTTCATACCGTCAGCAGCTGATGGATAATATCCTAACCATGTATCAGCAGTAAAACTTTTCATTTTTTCTGCTGACCAATTTAATTTTATTAATCTAAAACTAACTGTAGCATTTGCAGCACCAGCATCATCAGAACATGTAAAACCAATACCTTTAATGTCCATATCAGCAGTAGCTTCAAAGAATTGAAGCATAATGTCTTGTCCGAACATACCAAAGTTTGTGTTCCATGTACCGCCAACTTTACGATAAGTTAACGTATCTGCCAATCCAGCAGCAACTTTGCTTGGTTTAGCAAAAGCAGAAGTAGCAACAGCGCCACGAAGTGTAGAAACTTTAGTATCTACTATAGCTTCTTTGAATGATTTTGATGAAGCTATTTTGGTTTTTTCGCCATTAGGTTTCAAAAGATAAGTACCATTTTGAGCCATGGTGAAACTTGCTGTTATAGCAAGAAGTAATGAAATTGTAAAAAATCTTTTAAACATAGGTTTCTCCTTGTTTAATTAAGAAATAGTGAATTAATTGGTGTTAAACTTTTTCTAAAGCTTATGGAACAATCTTGAAATTCTTTCGTCAAAAATAGAGCAAATAAACAAAAAAAGTGTGTCAAAATGTTTCCGCTTTAATTATAAATACCATTACAGAACTAAAATAATACTTTTGAATTTATTAGTCAAGCATCATTTCAATATGTTGTTTGAAATACTTGATGTTTTTGCATCAAAATTAAAAAAAGTCAATAAATAATAGGTACTTATAACAATTTCTTATAACTGTCATGTATTCATCTTGTTTAAGAACAATGCAACAATTAAGCTAAGGGTAAAATTTAACACATCTATTATTTTTTGTCAAGGTATTTTTATCCCCTAAAATGTGTTAAATGAGATTTTTCATCTTTTTTGTCAATATTTATGCTTTTTGAACTAAATATTAGTACAAAAAATGCGTTTACAAATACTTGTATTATTTAAAACAAAATATTTTATCTGTTTGGGAAATGTTGAAACGTTAAATTTGAGTTAAATATTTTGGGAAAGGTGAGGGAATAAAAAGTATTTATTCCCTATTTAAAAATATTTTATAAAACTGCTTGCAATCTATCAACAAAATTAGCTTTAGGCATTGCTCCAATAATTGTATCAACAACTTTACCATTTTTCATTATCAAAACAGTAGGTATTGAACGAACGCCATATTTAATTGCTGTTTGTTGATTTGAATCAACATCAAGTTTACCAACTTTTACTTTTCCTTCGTATATAGTTGCTAAATCCTCGATAATTGGGGCAATCATTCTACAAGGGGCACACCAAACTGCCCAAAAATCAATAACTACAGGCAAATTTGATTGCATTACTTCCGCATCAAAATTTCCATCAGTAAATTCTAAAGGTTTCATTTTTTCTCCATTAATTTAATACTTATAAAATTAAACCCATTTGAAATTTTTATCCAAATAGGTTTTTAATTCAATCATTTACTTTATTGGCTTACAAATTACTTCACCGGTGTAGTTTACTATATACTCACCACCATCAACTTGAAGTACATTACCAGAAATCCAATCAGCCTTTTCATCCGTTAACATAACAATAGTTTTGGCAACGTCTAAAGCCAATGTTAGTCTTCCACCAGGATTTTTGCCAATTGCGGCTTCCATCATTTTTTCATTTCCTGGAATTTTTCTTAATGCAGGAGTATCGGTAACACCAGCCATAATTGCATTTGCAGTAATTCCCATAGAACCAAGTTCTACGGCTAACTGTCTAATGTGTGATTCCAAAGAGGCTTTAGCTGCAGAAACTACTCCATAAGAAGGAAATACTGATTGCGAACCAGCACTTGTTAATGCAAAAATTCTTGCCTTTTTTGCCAATAATTCACGTTGCACCAAACCTTGAGTCCAATAAACAAGAGAATGAGCCATAACATCAAGCGTCATCTCCATTTGAGCTTTTGTAACACAATTTGCTGGATCTTTAGTAATAAAGGGTTTAAGAGTTCCAAAAGCTAAAGAGTGTATTAAAACATCTATATGTGGATGCTCTTTAGTTGCAAATCTTTCTTTAATTTCATCAAGAGTATCATTTCTTTTAAGTTGATCAGCAGCATTCATATTAAAGAAAATAGCTTTTTGTCCTGTCTTTTCTATTTTTCTAATAATTGTATGCACATTTGGCATAGTAACTTGTCTATCCAAATGAATACCAATTATGCTAAAACCAGCTTTTGCAAGTTCAACAGCAGAAGCTCCGCCAAAACCACTTGAAGCTCCTAAAACCAAAGCCCATTTCTGAACCATATTATTCCTCATAATTATATAATTAAACCGTAAAGTTACAAAACTTGCTCACCTAAATCAATAATTAGGACGAAAGGTATGTTATTCCATTTTCGCCAAGTAATTTTAAAATTTCTGCAACAGATTGACTACTTAAAGTTATTTTTTGGTTTAAATAAAAATCTCTTTTGCTTCCATTTAACATTATTCTCATATAAACAGGTATTGAACCTGAATATGTGTTAAGAATAACCTTAATTTTTGCAATTGTTTCTTCGTTGTGTAATTCATTATCAAGATGCAAAAGTACTTTCTTTGTGAACTTTGCTCGCGCGTCTTCTAAAGGAAATGCTTCATCAACATGAATTTTTATCGAATCTCCCGTACTTTCTATATTACCTTTAACTATTATTGTCGCTTCAGGATAAAAACATGAGCCAAATTCACCATAATTTTTCGAAAACATTAAGCATTCGCAAGAACCAGAAAAATCATCTATTTTGAAGAAAGCCATTTCTTTTCCAGATCTATCAATCTTGGTGCGGAATTCTGTTAAAACACCCACAGCCACTACAAATTCTTTTCCTTCAAAAGTTTCAGCTTCGCCAAGATGCACTGTGGCAAACGATTTGTACTCCAAATCATATTTACGCAATGGATGATCGGTTAGGTAAAAATTAAGCACTTCCCTTTCCTTTGCAAGTCTAACATTTTGAGGCCAAGGCTGGACATTTGGTAATTGTGGTTCTTCAATATCTATAACACCTGCTTCATCACCAAACAATCCGCCACTTAATGAATCTTTTGCAATTTGATACTTTGCGCCGTAAGCAAGTGCAGATTCAATTGCGGCGTAATTTTGTGATCTTGTTCCAACAAAGTTGTCAAATGCACCTGCGAGTACAAATCCCTCTAAAGCTCTTTTATTTATAATTCTTGTATCAACATTAGAGCAAACATCGTAAATAGTTTTAAAATCACGACCCAATTTTTCTCGTCCTGTTTTTAAGGCGTCAACTGATTGAGCGCTAACATTTTTAATTGCCCTCATTCCAAAGATAATTTTTTCACCAATTACACTAAAATCAACAGAAGGATAATTTACATCGGGTGGCAAAACCGGAATTTTCAATTTCCGACATTCTTCCAAAAACATTGAAACTTTGTCTGAATTACCAAATTCGTGCGTTAAGTTTGACGCTAAAAACTCTGCTAAATAATTTGCTTTTAGAAATGCAGTTTGATAAGCAACATAACTATAAGCAACTGCGTGACTTTTGTTAAATCCGTAGTTAGCAAACTTATCAATATTGTCAAAAATTTCGGAAGCAATTTTTTCGGGTATATTGTTTGTCTCTTTTGCTCCTTTTATAAACCTTTGACGCTGTTCTTTCATTGCAACTAAATCTTTTTTACCCATTGCTCGTCTTAAATTATCGGCATCGGCTAAACTCATTCCAGCAACTTGGTTTGCTAATTTTATAACTTGTTCTTGGTAAACAATAATTCCATAAGTTTCACTTAAAATTGACTCCAAAATTGGATGGTCGTAAACAATTTTTTCTTTACCTTGCTTTCGCTTAATAAATGTTTCAATAAACTCCATTGGACCAGGACGGTAAAGAGCATTCATTGCAGCTAAATCTTTAATACTTGTTGGTTTAAGGTTTTTTAAATGCTCACGCATCGCTCCAGATTCAAACTGAAATACACCTGTCGTTTGACCTTTTGAAAACAGTTCATAAGTTTTTGGATCATCAATGGGAATATCATCAGCAACAATTTTTATTCCTCTATTTTTTTCGACAAGCTTAATAGCATCGCGAATTATTGAGAGAGTTCGCAAACCAAGAAAATCCATTTTAAGTAAGCCAGCACTTGCCTCAAGTTCTTTCATATTAAATTGAGTTACTAAATCTTTGGAAGTTCCAGCTGTTGCTAAAGCTACATAATCACTTACTGGACCTGGAGCAATAACAACTCCTGCAGCATGCTTTGAGTTGTTTCTGTTCATTCCTTCCAGAACTTTAGCATACTTAACTAAATCTTGAATTTGCTTATCAGTTGATTCATTTACCCATTTTAATTCAGCAACTGTTGCAAGTGATTTTTCGATTGAATAAACTTTTCCAAACTTTGAGGGAATGTGTTTAGTAATGCTTGAAACTGTTGGAATTGATATGTTCAAAACTCGGGCAACATCTTTTAAAACGGCTTTGGATGAAAGTGTATTAAATGTAACAATTTGACAAACAGATTCTTCGCCATATTTTTGCTTCACGTATTCAATAACCTCTCCACGCTGGTCATCAGAAAAATCAATATCAATATCGGGCATCGATTGTCTTGAAGGATTTAAGAACCGCTCAAAAAGTAAATCGTAATCAAGTGGATTTACGTTTGTAATCCGCAAAGCATAAGCTACTAAACTTCCAGCAGCACTTCCACGCCCGGGACCAACTGGAATTCCCATGTCTTTAGCTGCGTTTATAAAATCGGCAGTAATTAAAAAATAACCGGGATAGCCCATATCGTTAATTACTTTAATTTCGTAATTAAATCTATCCCAAATATCTTTTGTAATTTCTTTTCCTTCATATCGCTTCTCTAAACCAGCTTTGGCAAGTATTTCAAGATATTCCGATAAATTTTTAGCTGGTGAATCTTTGGGAATTGGGAATGCTGGGAAATGTAGTCCACCAAAAGAAATATTATCCTCAATTTTATTAGCTATTTCAATTGTGTTTGAAATAGCTTCGGGATAATTTGGGAAAAGCGCTTTCATCTCTTCGCTTGACTTAAAATAAATTTCATCTGTTTTATAGCGAAGTTCGCGATAATCTTTTTCTCCTGTTTTATCCGATAACAAAAGAAGAATATTATGCGCAATTGCATGTTCTTTTTTAATGTAGTGAATATCGTTTGTGGCTACTAATTTTATATTTAGTTCTTTTGCTAATTTTGGAATATCATTACGAAATACTTCATCACCATTCATCCAATGTTCTTGTATTTCGAGATAAAAATCATCACCAAACATTTCTTTAAATTCTATTGCCACTTCGCGTGCACGCTCTGTGTTCCCTTCTCGCAAAGGACCAGCAACAACGCCTCCAATACAAGCCGATGTAGCGATTAATCCCTCCCTGTATTTTGCCAAAACCTCCATATCAATGCGGGGTTTGTAGTAAAATCCTTCTGTAAATCCTATTGAAACTAGTTTTGTTAAATTTTTATAACCAATATCATTTTTTGCCAAGAGAATTAAATGTCTGTAATGTTTACGCTTTTTTAAACCATCTGTTCTCTCAACTTTATCAAATCGTGAGCCTTGCGAAACTATATAGATTTCGGAACCAATTATTGGCTTAATTCCCACCTTTTTTGCTTTTTTATAAAACTCTGAAACTCCGTACATAACCCCATGATCCGTTAAAGCCAATGCGTGTTGCTTGTTTTCAACAGCAGCCGCAACAAGGGTTTCTACAGTACAAGCCGCATCTTGTAAACTATAATGCGTATGATTATGTAAATGAACGAAATCACTCATAATTCTTTTAAATTCCTAACTTTTAATTTTTTACACAGATAACTAATCAGTGTTTTATATTTTCTTTCACAGATTACAAATCTGTGCTACAATAATTTTTTTCACAGATTGCAAATCTGTGCTACTTGTTTTTATGCTTTGCCAGTATGACCGAAACCACCATCGCCACGTTTACTTTCCGAAATTACTTCGGTTTCTAAAACATCGGCAATGTAATATTTTGATAAAACTATTTGGGCAATTCTATCGCCACGTTTTATTACAAAATTCTCTTTTGAAATGTTGTACATAATAATCCCAACTTCGCCTCTGTAATCGGAATCTATTGTGCCTGGCGAATTTAGTAATCCAATTCCGTGTTTTAAGGCTAAACCACTTCGCGGTCTAACTTGTATTTCAAAACCTTCTGGGATTTCAAAAATTAAATTTGTTGGAACTAATTTGATTTCACCCGAATTTATTACCAATTCATCATCAACTGCTGCACGAATATCCATTCCCGCACTTCCTTTTGTAGCATAATTTGGAAGTGAAATATCATTAAATTTTTCCGAAATGCGTTTTATTTTAAGTTGTATATTTTCCATGAAACTCCATTTATTTTTAGATTATTCATCTTTGCTAAAGTCAAGTAACTACTTTCCACAAAATTGAATATTTATTGTTTTTTTGATTTTTTTCTTCTAAATGATTTTAGCGTTCTAAGTATTTCGTCCTTTTTAATCACTTTCAGTCCGAAAAGTCCAAAAATGAACATTAAGAAAACTAAAGTCTTAACTCCTACGTTCATCATTTCAATGTACAAATAATAAACTAATGCAGTAATTGCAATGATTACAAATATTTTTACAATCTTAAAATATTCGTAATCAATCCTATAAAATTTTTGCGATATTAAAAACAATCCAACTGCCATAACAATATAGCTTGCTAAAGTTGCCCAGGCAGCTCCCATAATTCCTAAAATTGGAATTAAAGTGAAATTTACTATAACATTTACTGTTGCTCCAGCAATAGTTACTATAGGAAAGTACTTTGTCTTTTCTTCAATATATATTCCAGCAGTAAAATTCATATATAAACCATTAAAAAGATAGCCTAACAAAATAATTGGAATAATCGGAAGTCCAGATAAATATTGCCGTCCTAATAATGTTCTTCCAGCAAATTCAATTTGAACAATATCTCCGACAAATAAACTCAAAAAAGCCCACGCAACTGAAGTAATTATCAAAAATAATGTAAATACTTTTGCAAATATCTCTTTTGCATTTGGTTCTTTCGCGTTTTCCAAAAAGAAAGGTTGCCAAGCAAAGTTAAACATCTGAACAAAAAGCATCATAAAAATACCAAGTTTATAATTTGCTCTGTAAATTCCTAAAGTTGCAGTATTTGTCAATTTTTCAACTATTGGAACATCAATAACTTGAACAATCATAGAAGTAAAAGCTGCGGCAAGATACGGAATTCCAAATTTTAGCATTTTTTTAAGTATTAAAACATTAATATGAAACTGCAATTTCTTGGCAATTTCTGGAATTAACACAACAAATGAAAATATTGAAGCCACCAAATTGCTAATAAATATTGCTTCAATTCCAAAATTATAGACCAATATTAAAACGATATTTAGCGAAAGATTAATGAAAATATTTGCGAATTTGATAAATGCAAACTTCTGAGTTTTGCGTTCCAAACGTAAACTACTAAATGGAATAAGTGCAAAAGTATCAAATAAAAGTATGAAAATAACATAAATTAGAAGATTTGAATACTCAATTGGTAGATTTATTCCATTGCTTATTGGAATCAAAAAAATGTAAAACAACAGCGAAAATATTATCGTTGTAAAAACAACAAAGAAATATGGAGTTGAAAAAGTCGCTTTTTTCTCTTCATTTTTTGCCAATGAAGTGTATTTCATAAAAGCAGCGTCCATTCCATAAATATAAACAACATTTAGGAAGCCCAAATAAGCATAAACTAATGTAAAATGACCATATTCGCTGGGACTAAAAACGTTGGTATAAATTGGGAATAACAGAAATCCCAAAAACCTTCCAATCATAGTGCTAATGCCATAAATTGCGGTATCTTTTGAGAGTTCTTTGAGTTTTTTTAACATTATTTTGATTTATTTTTTGTGGAAAACTACCGTATGAAATTAAGAAATTAATACATTATAAAAAAATTGCATCGATAAAATAAATATTTAGTTGCGTTTTTGGTTTAATTTGGCACTATTTATTAAAAAATTAATTATCTGTAAAATATTTGGTTAATTTTTCAACATAAATTTTAGGTGGACGAGTTGGTTTTTTGCTTTCCGAATGGATAAACATATGCGAAGTAAATCCTTCGCAAATTATATCGCCTGTTTCATGATTTGTTATTTTATATTCAATATGAACTTTTGCAGAATTTGGCGAATTAACTGTGGCTTCAATATCGAGTAAATCATCGTAAACTGCGGGCTTTTTATATTTCAGATTTGCTTCTATTAATGGTAACTGAAAACCAGCTTTTTCAATTTCAAGATATGGCAAACCAATATTTCTTAATAATTCGGTTCTTCCAACTTCAAAATACTCAAGATATTTTCCGTTATAGACAAATTGCATTTTGTCCGTATCGGCATATCTAACTCTTATTTGGGAAATATGTTTTAGCATAAATTCAAAATTAAAATCCAAAATCAATCGTTTTGGGAGTTATTCTACATAAACTCCCATTTTTCCAAATTTTTCGAGACGGTTGTTTACCAATTTTTCTGGTTTAATTTTTAATTGAATTTCCAATTCTTCCTTTAAAACTGCTTTTAAAGTTACAGCCATTAGTTTATGGTCTTTATGAGCGCCACCAAGTGGTTCTGGGACAATTCTATCAATTATTTTTTGCTCTAATAAATCTTTTGCAGTTAATTTAAGTGCTTCGGCAGCTTGTTCTTTATATTCCCAAGTTCGCCAAAGTATTGATGAACAAGATTCTGGACTAATAACCGAATACCAAGTATTTTCGAGCATTAAAATTCTATCGCCTACTCCAATTCCTAAAGCACCGCCACTTGCTCCTTCACCGATAATTACAACAATTATTGGAACTTTTAATCTGCTCATTTCAAGTAAATTTTTAGCAATTGCTTCTGCTTGTCCATTTTGTTCAGCTTCCAATCCTGGGAATGCTCCTGGAGTATCAATTAACGTTATAACTGGAGTGTTAAATTTTTCTGCCATTTTCATTAATCTAAGCGCTTTGCGATATCCTTCGGGATTTGCCATTCCAAAATTGCGATAAACATTCGATTTTGTATCGCGCCCTTTTTGGTGACCAATAATCATCACTTTTTGATTGTCAATTTTTGCAAATCCGCCAACAATTGCTTTATCATCTTTATACAATCTGTCGCCGTGCAATTCCACAAAATCATTTGTCATAAGATAAATATAATCCAAAGTATATGGTCTTTCGGGATGTCGTGCGAGTTGAACTCTTTGCCATCTTGTTAAATTGTTAAATACGCTTTTTTTAAGCATAATTACTTTATCTTCAAGTTTTTGTATTTCTTCCTTTATATCAAGATTTTCTTCATATTCCTTCATTTCCTCAATTTTCTTTTCTAAGGCTATGATTGGTTTTTCAAATTCTAAATCTGTAACTGCCATAATTACTCCAAATTTCTATTTTTCGCTATCGAAAAACATCTTACTAAAACTTTTTCCTAATATGTCCAAATCTAACCAAATATTTTGATTTTTGGCGTAATAAACATCCAATTTACTAAAATCATTTTTATTGGATGAGTTGTCCTTTTCAATAAACCAAAGTCCGGTTAATCCTTGTTTACCCAAATATAATTGAGTTTTTTTTGAATTATTTTGAGGACCAACAAAACTCTTATTTCCAACAAAAACTGCTGGAACATTTAGAACAAACTTTACAAAACTTCCTTTTTCTTTTTGGAAAAGTGAAATAACAAACGCAAATGGATAAAGCAGAAGCATTAAAAGTGAAAATCCAAAGTCAAAAAATGCTTTAATAATTTTGTGAGAAGCCTCCGAAATATTATAATGCACCTTTAATAAAGGTATATTTTCAAGCATTGTAACTGATGATTTTCCTACGAGATAATCAAGTTCAGTACCAGCAACTAAAAATTCAACGTTTAAATTATCACTTTGCGAAACTATTTTGAACATTTTTTCAAATGATATTTCGTGTGAAGCGAAAATTACTTTATTTATTTTCTCTTCTTTTATTACTTTTACAATATTTTCAAGACTTCCGAGAACAATATAATTGCCAAATTTTTTCCCAATTCCAAAAGCTGTTTCGGTAATAAAACCTACCACTGTGTATATGTCTGTTATACTTTTATCAAGTTTTTGAGTTAATTCCGAACAATATTTTTCGCTACCAACAATTAAAGTTCTTGTATTTTTAACCGAATCTGAAATTCCTATTTTAAATATAATTTTAGCTGCAAATCGCCAAATTACAAATATGCTTCCAGCCATTATGTATGTAATTAATAAAATAGCACGGCTAAAAGCGAATTGTTTTAAGAAAAAAGTAAGTGCAGATGAGAAGATAAACCCAAAAATAAGCATTAAAATTGAACGCAAAACTGAAATGGAATTTCGTTTATAAGTACCTCCAAAAGCTGAGATTAACAACTGCAACAATCCAGGAATAAAGAAAATCCAAGGTTTTACTTCTTCTGGAAAACCACCCCAATGACCAGGTCTATAAATTTTTTCTGCAACAATAAAAGCGCCTGCAAAAAAAACAAAATCAATAATTCCAGAAATCAACGGCATTTTGTAAGTGCTTACAAAAGCAACAAATCTGCGAGCAATTATTGCTGAACGAAGAATTATTTCAACTAAAAACGACGATGACAAGTGCTTTTTTACAAATAAGTGCATTGCGTTATAAAATATTTTGCCTTCATCAATGCTACTGCGTTTTGTACTTTCGCCTTTGTAGTGAATTATTTCAGTTTCTGGAACATAATAAACTTTATAACCAGCAAGCTGAACTCTGTAACACAAATCCAAATCCTCGCCATACATAAAAAATTGCGGGTCAAAACCGCCAACTTTTTGATATACTTCTCTTGTAAAAAACATAAACGAGCCGGAAATTGCATCAACTTCGTTTATTTTGTTTTCATCAAGATATGTAAGATTATATTTTGAAAATATTCTACTTTTAGGAAAGAGTTTGCTAAGCCCCGCAATTTTTGTGAACGAAACCCACGGACCTGGAAAGCTTCTGCGACAAGCTAACTGCAAAGTTCCATCTGGATTCAATACTTTGCATGTTGTCATTCCCGCATTTGGATTGGCGTTCATAAATTCGATAAGTTTGGAAAATGTATCTTCTCTAACTATTGTATCTGGATTAAGAAGTGCAATATATTTTCCGCTTGCAATTTGGAGTCCTTGATTATTTGCTTTTCCAAAACCAATATTATCTTTGTTTGCTATTACTTTTACATATTTAAATTTTTCTTCTATATCTGCAACACTTCCGTCGGATGAAGCATTATCAACCAAAATAATTTCTGAAGTGTAATTCTGCAAAGCCTTTTGAAGGGAGTAAAGCAAATTTTTAACAAATTCCTTTACGTTATAGTTTACAATTATTATTGATATATCAATCATTAAATATGCTTTTTTTTACAGAATTATTTTAGTTGGCTTTGTTTAGAGTCTGCCGAGTATTGATCTTATTCTTAATTTCCAAACCATTGTTACCGCTTCGTGAACAATTTTTTTCGACATTTTCGAAGTTCCTTCTACTCTATCTGTAAAAACAATTGGAATTTCTTTAATGCGAAAATTCTTTTTATATGTTTTGAAGTTCATTTCTATTTGGAAAGAATAACCGTTCGATTTTACTTTATCGAGGTTTATACTTTTTAGAACTTCACTTCTAAAACACTTAAAACCACCAGTTGCGTCCATAACTGGCATTCCAGTAATTACACGAGTGTAAATTGAAGCAAAATAACTTAACAATAATCGCGACATGGGCCAATTTATAACATTAACACCTTGAATATATCTGCTTCCAATTACTAAATCGTTTTCTTCAATTGCTTTTAACAAATTTCCAACTTCTTTTGGATCGTGTGAAAAATCAGCATCCATTTGAATAACGTAATCGTAACCTTTTTCCAAAACATGCTTAAATCCAGCAACATACGCCGTTCCAAGTCCTAACTTTCCAGCACGATGAATTACATGAATTCTGTCATCTTCTTTCGATTTATTTTCAACATATTTTCCAGTTCCATCGGGCGAATTATCATCCACCACCAAAATATGTATGTTTGGATATAATTCTATTAATCTGTGAATCATTTTTTCAATATTTTCACATTCGTTATATGTTGGAATTACTACAATTGCTTTTTTCATACTTTTTATCCACTTCGTGTGTTAGTTAAAATGTCCCTGACCAAAAATGACAACAAAAACTGTTCTAAATAATATTTTCAAATCGTTACTTAAACTCATATTTTCGATATAAAATAGGTCGTATCTTAATTTTTCTTTAACATCTTCTACATTTTCATCATATTTATGTTTCACTTGTGCCCAACCTGTAACTCCTGGACGCACTTTTAGTCTTCTTTTATAAAAAGGAATTTCTTGCGAAAGTTTTTCCACAAAAAATGGTCGTTCTGGTCTTGGACCAACCAAACTCATTGCACCACTTAAAACGTTTATCATTTGTGGAATTTCATCAATTCTCACTTTTCTAATAAATCTGCCAATTTTTGTAATTCTTGGGTCATCTTTTGTTGACCAAACTGGACCAGATAATTTTTCGGCATCGCTTCGCATTGAGCGAAATTTAATCATTCTAAAGACTTTTCCATTTAAACCCGATCTTTCTTGACGATAAAATATTGGGCCTGGACTTTCTAATTTTATTGCAACCGAAGTTATAATAATTATTGGAAGTGAAAAAATTAAAATCAAAATTGAAATTACAATATCCATCAAACGTTTAATTTTCTTTTCCCATTCAGGCATTAATTCTGATGAAATGTTAATTAATGGCGCACCATATAATTGCGAAGTTCGAGCTTGACCACTAATTATTTCGTATAAATCTGGCATTATTTTAATTGAAACATTATTGGAATCACATGCGGCAACAACATCAAGCATAATATCACCTTCGTGTTTTTCAAGAGCAAGTATTATTTCGGAAATATTATATTTTTCAATTACATCTTTAATGTTCGCAATTGTATCAACAACTTTAACATTGTTATGAATTTTTCCAACATTTTCGTCACTAACGCCAACAAATGCAATTACATCAAGTCCGAGAGCTTTGTGTGTATCAATTGTATTGTGCATTTCAAATGCTTTTTTGTTGTAACCGACAATTAGTGCGTTTTTTCGTCCAAAACCATTTATTAATAAACGACGTTGAATGCTTCTGAGTAAAATTCTACCAGTTCCAACAAATGTTAATAAAAGCACCCAATATATTATTATCAAAAAACGACTTGAGGAAACAACATTGTGAGATGCATCGTCGTAAAGAATTAGGAAAAAGAGTAAGAAAATTCCAACAAAAGTAGCTTTAAAAAGAGTTGTCATTTCGTCAAATCGCGATGAGGCAAACCACGCGCGGTACATTCCAACAAAAGTAAAAATCAACAGCCAATAGGCATAAACAGCAATTAATGAAAATAACAGCACTGGTTCCGTTAACAGAACAAACATTCCCGATTCTACCCTAAAATAGAAATAAAGAAACCACGACAGATTAATGGTAATAAAATCTGTTAATAATATTAAAAATGTTTCGAGTTTTTTGCTCAAAATTGCTGCCAAAATTACTTGATATTGTCTTACAAATATACAATTTATTAGCAATTTTTTTTGTTTGTTTGGATGTTTTTTGAAATAAATCTATCCAATTTTTTTGAGCACTTTTTCGGCAATAAAATCACCAATTGCAAGCGAAGCTGTTGCTGCTGGTGATGGAGCATTTAAAATGTGAATGATATTTTCTCGTTCTATTAAATAAAAATCATCGACTAATGCACCATTTTTATCACATGCTTGAGCTCTAACTCCCGCACCACCTTGCATTAAATCAGATTCTTTTATTTTTGGAATTAACTTTTGAAGCGCTTTGACAAATGCTTTTTTGCTAAATGAGCGATAAAATTCACCCAATCCCATTCGCCAATATTTTTTTGCAACTTTCAAAAAGCCAAACCAGACAAACGATTGAAAAGTATCTTTTAAACTAAAACTTGTACGCAAATAACCTTCGCGTTTAAATGAAAAAACAGCATTTGGGCCAGCTTCTACGCCGCCATCAATTAAGTTTGTAAAATGGACTCCAAGAAATGGAAAATTTGGGTCGGGAACAGGATAAATTAGGGTTTTAACCAAATTTTTAGCCGAGTTTGTTAATTTGTAATATTCACCTCTAAAAGGAATTATTCTCACATTTAAGTTTTTTTCAGTTAACGCTGCAACTCTATCGGACTGCAAACCGGCACAACTAATTATAAAGTCTGTTTCATATTTATTCGATTTTGTCTTAATTATTTGATTTAAATTGTGTTTTTTAATTCCAATTACTTCTTCATTAAATTTAATTTCAACTCCTTTTGAAATCAAAATTTCTTTCATTTTTTCACTTACAATTTTATAATCAATTATTCCAGTTTGTGGAACGTGAATTCCAGCAATTCCTTTTACATTTGGCTCAATTTCTTTTAATTCAGCTTCATTTAACATTTTCAAATTTTCTAAGCCATTTTCAGTTCCCCGTTTGAAAAGTGTTTTAAGATAATCAATTTCGCTTTCGTCAGTTGCAACTATAGCTTTGCCACATAAATTGTATTTAATATTGTTTTCATCGCAGAATTTTAGAAGCATTTTATAGCCAGAAACACAATTTTTAGCCTTCAAACTATCAGGTTTGTAATAAATTCCAGAATGAATTACTCCGCTATTGTTTCCCGTTTGATGTTTTGCAACTCTGCTTTCTTTTTCCAATATTGTAATTTTTGCGTTTGGAAGTTTTTCCTTAAGTTTTAATGCTGTTGCAAGTCCAACAATTCCGGCGCCTATTATTGTAAAATGGTTCATTTCTAACTTCACATTAATTAGCATTTATTCTATCCAATGCTTCCAAGAAATAATAATCGCCCCAAATTGTTGCTGAATCCCAATAGTCTGGATTTGGGTCATTTGCGTGATATGAACAATGATTTATAATTCCACTTTCTGAACTATTCTCAATTAAATATTTTTCCATAAGTGAATTAAGAGTGCTTGTAATTGTATTTTGGTATTTGGAACTGTTAACAAAACTATTTAATTCAATTAAACCGGATAAAGCAATTGTAGCAGCAGAAGCATCTTTAAAATCTCGCTCATAATTTTCTGGTAAGTTAAAATCCCAACATGGAATTGAGTCTTTGGGTAAATGAGAAATGTAATAATCTGCCATTTTCACTGCTGTGTTCAAATATTCAATATTTCCCGTTTCGCGGTAGCACATTGTAAATCCGTAAATTCCCCAAGCCTGACCACGCGCCCAAGTTGAATTATCTGAGTAACCTTGTGCAGTTCGCTTTCGCATTACGTCTCCCGTTTCTGGGTCGTAATGAACAACATGGAATGAACTTCCATCTTCACGAATATGATTTTGAATAGTTTTATTTGCATGACTAACAGCTATTTTATAATATGTGGAATCGTTACTATTTTTTGATGCCCAAAACAATAATTCTAAATTCATCATATTATCAATAATAACTTGGTATTCTCCATTCCATGATTGAATACAACCAACATTTTCATTATATCGGGTGGAAAGTGATTTAGCAGCTTGAAGTATTACATTTTTATAGCTTTCATTTCCGGTTATTTTGTACCCAAGTCCATAGCTATTAAAAATCATAAAACCTACATCATGATGAGAAGTTGTATATTGTTCCTCGAATAATCCTTGAGTAAATTGCTCCGCCATACTTTTTAATTGTGTATTTCCAGATAATTTATATCCATACCATAAAGCACCTGGATAAAACCCACTTGTCCACGATGTAGAAGTTGTTAAAACCCATTTTTTAGTTGAATTAGTGAATATTGGATATTGATTTTCTGGTACATCAAAAGAGGACAACAAAAGCTTCTTAATTGCAAGATTCTCCGCTTTTTCCAAATTATCAATTTTTGGCTCAGTTAGTGAATCACAGCTATTTGTAAGTAGAATCAAAAAGAAACTCGAAAAAACAACTTTTACATAATAATTAACGTGCATATTTCTCATATTATAATTTAAAACTCCGTTTAAATAAGCAAATTTTAATTGTATTTGTTGTTAAACTATTATTTCAGCTAGTTTTTGTGATTGCTTTCGTCTATCATAATTTTCAATAACAAAATTGCGACCATTAATGCCAATTTCTTTCAAATTATTTTGACAGAGTAATTCAATTCCATTAACTAATGCTTCAACATTATTTGGTTCAACTAAAATTCCAGCGCCGCATTTTTTGAATATATCCGAAACTTCTGCATCCTCAATGTTTGAAAGCAAAACAGGCACACCAGATGCCCAACTTTCGAAGCATTTAACTGGAATATTTCCGCCTGTATCATTTTTAATATTTTTTCTTGGAATAATGCTAATATCCGAAGCTGCAACCAACTTTGCTACTTCTTCCATTGGTAATGATTTTATTGAAGTATAAGCTATTTTATTTTCAATTTTTTTAATTAAATTTTCAAGATTATCACCAGAGCCAATTGAAACGAAATGAAATTTCCTAGAATCCAATTTTTTGTGAATTAAAAATTCACCAAGAATTTCAATATCGTTCATCCCGTGGTTATATGACCCAAAATAGATAATTACTTTTTTATTGGTTGGAATATTGTATTTTTTGCGAATTTCGGAACTTTTAATTTCATCAATTGGACGGAAAATTTCTGTATCAGCACCATTAAATATTATTTCACATTTTTCGCTTTTATCAATTTTACTTAAAATATTTTGTTTGTCGCCATTCGCAGTTACAATAATTTTATGCGAATTTTTAAGCAAATATTTTTCGATTTTTGATAATCCTTTTATGTAATATCTGTTTGTCAAAATTCCAAGTTCGATGCCAATATCGGGCCAAACATCCCGAATATCAAAAATAAACTTCGCTCTTTTAATTTTTGAATAAATTAATGCGGCAAGTGAAGTAAATATTGGTGGCGAAGATGAAATGACAACATCTGGCTTAAAGCTATTAAAAAGTAGATAAATTAGCGAAAATTTGAAATATGAAATGTATGATAAAAGTCTGCCAATTAATGAATGTGAGCCAACAAACAAAATTGGAAGATAAATTATGTTTTCAGTTTCATTTTTTACAATGAATTTTCCATCAAATCCATCAAAAATTTTCCCGAGAGGATAACTTGGTTTTGGTGAAATTATCAAAACTTCGTGACCAGCATTTCGCAAAGATTTTACAAAATAATCAGCTCGCACTGATGCTGCTCCTGTTTCGGGCTTAAAAAAATGTGAATAATATAGGATTTTCATTTATTCTCTTATAATTACATAATAGTTTTCAATTTATTTTCTAAGTCGTTTATCAAATCTAATACTTGTTTTGCAATTACTTATGGATTCCTTTAGTCAACTTCTTATCTTGTTTTAACGACAAATCCATCAATAATTTAAATTGTAAAAATTTTTTAGTAAGATGAAGTAATTTTTTAGCAAAAATTCTATTAATAAGTTCCGCCTCGAATATTGAATTCATAAGAATCCAATTTACACAAAATTACTTATTGAACGCTTTAGCATACATTAACCATACTTTTTCTAAAACCTTTCGTGGTTCTTCTTGCGTAGTTAAACAATTGTAATACAATAATTTAATACCTAATAAAATAAAATTAATTGTTATAAATAAGTAATAGATTAACTTAAAATGGTTCTTTTTATAAAAATAAATTAGGCCTCGATTTCTATTAAAAAATGTGAATTCGTTCAATATCGTCTCAATATTCCAACCTAAATGTATTATATCTCGGCAATTATATAAATAATTGTGATAACCTTCTTTAATTGCTTTGTAGGATAAATCAATATCTTCTATATACATAAAATAATAATCATCAAATCCACCTAATTTTTTAAACAAATCCTTCTTAACAAGAAAAAAAGCCCCTTTTACAACATTTATTCTAAAAAATGTTGTAGTGTTTACTTTATTTGTTGAATAAAATCTCAAAAAAAACTTTTTAAAACCCAACAATTCTATTATTCTTTTTGTAATACTTGGGAAATTGTAATGAGAAGGTTGCAATGAACTATCGATATTTATCAACTGTGCACCCAATAAACCAACATTTCTATTTTTTTTGTAAATTGAAATCATCTCAATAAATGGATTTCCTTTTAGTATAACATCACCATTAACAAAAAATAAAAATTCACCCTTTGCAATAGTAGCCCCTTGGTTATTTGCCCGTCCAAAACCAACGTTTTCCTTATTTTCAATTAACTTTATTTGAGGAAAATCTTTTTTAATCATTTCAACATTATTTTCTGTTGATGCGTTATCTACAACAACTATTTCAACGTCGTTAAAATTTATTTGTTGAAGAAGACTAACAATCGTCTGACGTAATACATTTTCATTATTATAACTTACAATGATAATAGAAATCTCAAACACCATTATATTTACCATATTTGCTTTGAAAGAAATGCATTACTCCGAAAAACATCATTTTTAGCTTCAGTCTTTTATTTTTTTCAAAAAAAACGACTTTAAAAATATCGGAAAATATCAGACGGAATATCAAAAAAGAATATTTAGGAAAATACAAATAATGCTTTGAAATAACATAAAGTCTATTTCTTATTCTATAATATAACCTAATTGGTGAATGATTCGTAATCGAGATTTTATTGCCAAGAATCCTTTTTACTGATAGTTCCCCTAAACTATGATTCATCAATATTTTGTTTAATCTAACAATTTTATATCCATTTTTGTTAATTCGCAGACAATATTCGTTATCTACATAATCAATAAATAGTTTCTCCAAAAAACCACCAAGTTCGCTAAAAATCTTTAGATTTAGTAAATTTCCAGAGGTTGCAACAGTTAATAAATTAGTAGTTTCTGGCAAATTAGAATTACTATTAAACTTATTCATATCATGAAATGGAGTGATAATTCCAATCTTTTCTAAGTCTAAAAAGTTTATAGAAGCGATGTAATTTTCAAAAAAACCATTATCAAAATTTGAATCTTGGTCAAAAGTAAATAAAAACTCAAACCCATCTTTAATTGCGAGACTTGCAGCAAAGTTTAATGCTAAAGCTATCCCTTTATTACAATTAAACGAATAATAAAATATCTTTTTTAACTTCTTCAATTCTAAAATCAAATTATTATTTGGTTCTTCTGAATTATCAATGATAAATAGTATTTCTACACCGTTATAATAAGTTAGAATATTATCAAGCACTCGATCACATGGATTAAATAATACAACTGTAGCTGCATATTTTTGAGCATTAAACATTGTTATATCTTACCACTTCTATTCAATAAATAATCGTAGAATCCTTTTCCCACCATTCGAATTTTTTCTATTTTATTTTTCTCAAACAAAATTATTTTAAAAATAGTATTCCAATACATTTTTGACTCTCGTTCTTTGAGATATTCCTTAAAAAATCGTTTATAGTTTTTTCTCAAGTATAATCTATTTCTTGTTTTATAATATAAACGAATCGCCGAGTGATTATATGGATAAAAATTATTACCCCAAATATTAACTTTTGTAATATTTGCTTCTTCATGGAATAATTTTGCTTTGTTAACTTGAATTATTTTAAATTTACCAAGATTCATTTTTAAACAAAATTCGACATCTACATAATCAATAAAATATTCTTCATTAAACCCACCAACTTTCTTATACGCATTTAGGTTAACCAAATTACCTGATGCCATAACATCAAATTTTTCAGATATTGAAGTATTCTTCATTTTTTGAGTATTAAATCTATTAATATGAACAGGGGAGATAATACCGATATTCTCAATACCATCACAAGCATCAACCATCAGTTCAATCATGTTAGAATCGGCTTTACTATCTTGGTCCATGGTTAATAGGTATTGATAATTTTCTTTAATTGCAAGTTTTGCAGCAATATTAAATGCTGACCCAATTCCAAGATTACCATTATTATTAATATATACTACATTTTTATTGTTTTTTAATCTCAAGACTAAACTACTATTAATAATATCAGAGTTATCTAATACATATAGAGTATCAATTTGACTAATATATGATGCGATATTATCAATCACATTAGCGTTGGGATTATAAAGTACTACTACACCTGCTATTTTCATAATTGCCCAACAACTACTTTATTATAAATATCACTATACTTAACAAAACAATTATCAATATTAAATTCCTTTTTAGCTACATCGAGACAACGCTGGTAAATCGTTTCATCCTCTAATAATTCAAGCATCGCCTTCATACTTTCAACGTATAAATTGTCATGAACCACAATACCTACATTATATTTCTTTATAATTTCCTCAGTATCGCCAACTCCTTTACTTATAAGTACCGGTAGTCCCGCTGCAAGATATTCTGCAAATTTTAATGGAGCAGCAACATTATTAATTAAATTATTTTCTCTAAGAAGTATCCCAAAATTACATGCTGAAAGACTATTCAAAACTTCATGCGAATCTAAACCTTCTATTTCTACTCTACTTGCATCTATTTCACTGTTATCAAGTGCGTTTCTAAATACTTCGCCATTATAAGAAATAATTTTAAATAACAAATTATTAAAATTATTTGTCACAACTTTAAAAAGCGCTACTATTTCATTTAAATTCTGCCATTTTGCAGCAGAACCAGAATAAACACCAATAATATTGTTGGCATTTTTCTTTATTTGTTGTTGCATGTTATTTTTGTTTACTGTAGTCCCATTTGTTATTACAAATGTTTTTTTTTGCAAATCAGGGATGGAATTTTTATTTATCTCAATTACATAATCATGAAAATAATGTGAAACAACGATATGAGCTTCGCATTTTTTAAGTAAAATTTTTTCAAGTTTACGAAAAGTTAAAGCTTTTATTCCATTTTTCTTCCAATGCCCTTTTAATATTTCTTCATCAATAAATACGCCCCGATTATCATAAATAATTTTAATATCCCTCTTATAAAAAACTTTAATAAACAAAGCAATAATTCCTGGGAATAAACTTCTACAATGAAGAATTGAAATATTTTTCACTTTAATTATTTGGATAATTTTTACGATTCCCCAATAAAAAAATAAAATCCAGTTTGGAATTAACCTTATGTATTTATATTTAATTTCAAAAAATTTTATACTATCCAAATATTTATTTTTGATTTTAGATTTACGTAACTCATCCGTTTCATTTTCAAACGAAACAAAATTACAACTAAAGCCAATTTTTGTTAACGAACTTAACAATGGTAATCCTTGTGAATGAATTATCGGATTTAAAATATTCCCATCACAAATAAATAATATTTCTCTAGTTTTCATAATTATTTTATTTTAATCTCATATTCTTTTTCATCTGGGAGAATATTGATAACAACGTTACCATTAATAATCGGATAATTCTGAAATTCTCCGTTTGAATCCTTTAAAATAAACTCTGTATTTTTTTCTGAATTAGAAATGCTGATATTTAGAGTTAACAATTGATTAAATATTTTGTTGTCAAGTCCATCTGAAAATTTAATAAGATAATCATATTTATTTGAACTCCCTTCTTCGATTTCAAAGCTAAAACCGTTTTTTTCATATATATACGCGGCTACCATATCCATATTTCCAACCCAGAAATCATTCTCAGACATATAATTAACATCCTTAATATATTCTTCCATCGGATAATATGCCCATCCACCTTCAATTCCTATACTATGATAAAGTATAGTAACCCAGGATTTCCTTTCCAAATTTTCATTAAGATAAACCTTCATTTCTTCATGATTTACCACATTATCATTTGTAAGTGAGCCTTCACCAACAACAATTGAAGGGAGAAAAAACCAATTTTGAGGTACAGAAACATCATCAGGACAAATATAAAAAAGTTCCTTGTTTGATTTACCTGTGAAACCTCGTGCACAATAAAATCCTGCTAATTCGTTAGCTAATTGAGTACTGCTTTTTAACCCTCTCCCATGAGGATAAGCATATGCTCTTGGCATTAGGCCCCAATTATCCATCAAATCAAAACAAGTTTTAAAAGAATTATAGGCGTCTTCAAAAGTTAAGTTATCATGATTAACGTGCTTATGTCCATGTCCAAATACATGAACACCTTTTGGATATAAATCATCTCTAATTTTATCAACTAAATACCTATTTTTAGGTGAATTATAAAATTCTGTAACAAATTCAAAATCTATACAGAGATTTCTATTTATCGTTTCACCAACAACTTGATTTATTTCAGTTCCTAATCCCCAACCAACATCATAAGTAATGGAAATAGCTGCTGTATTATTGTTAAACCATTTAGCAACTTTTATATCTAAATCGTGCTTAACTTCACTTTCCGTAGAATTTTCAGTACAACTGAATAATATAAAAAGACTTAAAAAAAATACTATTACTCTGAACATGATTTTCTCTCATTATAATTAACTTGAAAGGTTAAATAATTCTATTTGTCCAAAACTGCATTACTTTCATTTTGAAATAATTTATGTTCATTATCCAAATAAGCTAAAACCAAACCAATAATTATTGTTGTTTTATACTTTATGAGAACTGCATTTAATAAGCCAAATGGAATTAAACCCAAAAGTCCTGCAAATATTCCAATTGAAATTGCTTTTGTTAATAAATTTTGGCTATTTCTATATAAAAAAAGTGAAATTTTTAAAGCTCTCCAGTATATCCATACAAAAAGTAAAAACCCCACTATTCCACCTTTCCACAGAAAATAGAGCCATGAATTATCTGGATATAAAACAGCGTCTGTATTATCATTTGTAATTTTATAAAATACTGTTGAACCAAATCCTGAACCAAATATAGGCGCTTTAGTAAATTCTTGTATTATATAATAACCTAGCTCTAATCTCATCAAGAAAGAATGATCTTCAGTTGGGTTGGCAATTGACTGAGTTCTATATTCTGTGTCATTAATATCTGAAGGGTCTGCTTTTTTTGCAGATATTTTTGTGAAAACAAAAAGCAAAATAATAAAACTAATTAGCCCAAAACTTATTACATATTTTTTCGAAATTTTAAGATAATCCACTAAATAAAAATAAAACAATACTAAAAGAGTTATTATTATAGATACCCAAAGAGTTCTAGTTAAAGTAAAAACCATACCAATTAAAATTATAGTAAATACAGCAAAAAACCATTTTCTCTTTTTCATAAATAATACACAGCCAAAAATTCCGCCTATGATTAAAGGTGAAATATATGCTTGGAATGTTGCAATTCTATTTGAAATTAATAAGGTTAAACCTATATATTCAACCGAAATTAAAACATATACAAATAGAATAACTATGAAAATTTTATGGTAGGTTTTTCTATTTTTAATAATAATTGAAAATAGAATTGCAATTGAATAATAACCTGCATGAAGAAACTCCAATATAACATAAGAAAGCTGAGCCTTGTTAACTAAAATTCCGTATGCTGACATAAAAATTGCATAAAAGGTAAAAATAAATAAAGGAACTCTTATAAACGTCAATTTAATACTAGCTCCAGTCCTTTCTTTTAAGGCGAATAGTAAACTTATAAAAACAAGAAAAATAATTGGGCTATCTTGCAAAAGTATGGGCAGCAATGTATAATGAAATTCAATATCAAAATAAATCAATGGGATTAAATTTAGAAGAAACAAAGCAACAATACTATTATGCAAATAAGTAAGGTTTAAAAAAATTAAGAAATATAGAAAATTTATAGCAATTAGTATAAAAATAGATTTTTCCCCTAAGAAGACCACAAGTCCGAACTGAAAGATTAAATTAAGTGCGAAATAAAACACTAATAACCAATTTATTTTATGCGATAAAATTATATTCATTATTTATGTAAATTAAATGTAAGAGTTTTAATTTTTTCTTTTTCTAACGTATAAATCGATAAAATAAAACCCAAAAGACCAATTATTGCTGTAGATAAAAATATAATAAACTGATTCTGAATTAAGAAATAATTCAAACTCAAAAAGACAAAAAGTGTTCCAAACATTACAATAGAACTAAGAATTACAAATTTTAAATTCTTAATAAACTTAATAAATGACAACGAAATTAAATTAAATGGAATTTTTATTGATGGATATAATAAAATTGCATTTGTAACCAAATAACTTATAGCAACACCATTAATTCCCCAGTTAGTACCAATAACAAATCCTGTTACAGTCACAATTCCTATAATGATGCCCCATTTGAACATTAAATCGGTTCTTCCTATTGCCTGATATATAGAACCTGTTGTTACTGTAATTGATTGAATTAATCCAATTGGTGCTAAAATGAGTAGTAATAAAGAAACTGGCTCCCAAACGGGGTCAAAAAATATTCTGATGAATTGACTATGCAAAACAACAACACCAACCATTAACGGAAATGTAATTAGACTAATACCAAAAGATGTATGCATATATATTTGGCGAAATTGGCTATGGTCATCTTGCAATTTAGAATAAATTGGAAATACAACACGCGAAATAACGTTGGTTATATTTGCAACTGGAAATAGCATCACTTTATAAGCCAACGTATAAAAACCTAGGGCTTCTGCCCCCAGCATTTTACTAATGATTAAATAATCAGCATTCCTTATAAAATAATTAACTATGTTAAAGCCCGTTAAGTTAATGCTATAATTCCAAATTTCTCTAATATCTTGAATGTTTGCAATTAATTTGGGGCGATATTTTGAATAGCCCCACATCATTAGGCTTAAAACACTTGTGTTTATTAATGATTGAAATACTAAACTGTACACACCTGCTCCAGAAAAAGCAAAATAAATTCCAACAACGGCTCCAATAGTGGAAGCAGTAATTTCACATATAGTTAGCTTATTAAATTCTAAATTTCTTTCGAGTTGTGATTTTGGTACAATTCCCAAACCAGTGAGCAAAAATCCCATTGAAAGTAACTGCAATATAGGAATTGTTTTTATACTTTCAGTTGAATTTTTTGCAACGATAGCAGAAAAAACTGGGGCAAGAAAAAAAGCAAGCACAAAAAAAACTGTACTAATTAGTAAAATTAAACTAAAAGATGTGTTTAATAAGGTGTTAGAATAGATTTGCTTTTGAACCAAAGCTTGTGAAATTCCTAAGTCTCTAAAAACGTTCAGAAATCCAATAACTAAAAGAGCTATTCCGATTAGCCCAAAATCTTCAGGATTTAATATTTTTGCCAAAATAAAAAGTGTTACAATCTGTATCACTTGTGTATATACTTTGGAAAGGGTTGCCCATTTAACACCAGAAAATCCATCACTTAGTAATTTCATAAAGAATATTCCGCACTCAAATTGAAATATTGCTTTTATTTTTCCAGATAAATAAGTTATTTATCACATATTCATATTTCTCTAAGTTTTTTATATTTCTATTTTCACTAAATACCTTAATTCCAAAAAGTAAAATAAACATACCAAAGCCGAAAACTAATGTAAATATGGAACGTTTTGGAAAACTCTTAATTTCAGCTGGTTTTGCATAATCGATAACCTGCAAAATCGGAATATCTTTTTGTTCCTCTATTCTTGCTTGTTCATATAATGGTAATACAAATTTTAATATCGAATTATTAATCTCAATTTCTCTATAAAGTCTATAGTATTCTAAAGCATATTTAGGAATATTTGGATAAGGAATAAAAATTGAGTTCTCTTTTCCATTAGTTTTAATTTCTCTCAACTGTTTTTCGAAAACATCAACTTCTAATTTAATACTTTCCAATTTAGGTGAATTTTTTTCTAATAACTTTTCCATAACCTCTTTTTGAAGTTGTTTGGAAACTAAATCTTTTTCAAGCAAAGAGTAAGTACTAAGTATACTTTTTATTTGTTCTTCTGGAATTAAGAACCCAGTTTTAGCCTGGAAATTCTTTAAAGCATCTTCTGAATCTGCTAATTTTAATCGCATTTCGTTCAATCTACTTTCAAGAAATATCCTATTCTTTTTAGATTTATCTACTTTTAGTTCAATAATTTTATCATTAAGATATTCTAATAAGTAGTTTGCAATATTTGCTGATAGTTTTGCATCAGGAGTTCTTATTATTATTGTATATGCTCCATCATCAGTTTCCTCCCCTGACATATCGTCTTCTATTCGTTCTCTAGCTCTTTTAACATCTTTGGGTTCGTTAGGGTTCAATTTATAGACTTCCCATAAATTAAATTTTGAAATTACTTTCTCAATAGTTGTTCTACTTTTTAAAATTGTATTATATAGCCCTATTTCGGGATTACTAGAAGTGCCAATTCCAAACGGTAACCCTCCTAAATCACCGAGCATGCTTGCAATTCCTGAAATTGAATTATCCTGAGCTGGGATAATTGTTGCCTGAGAGTCAAATTTTTCTTCAACAAAGAAAAGGATTAACAGGTAAAAAACAATCATTGAGAGGAAAGTATATCCTATTAGAAATCTCTTGTTTTTTACAAAAATCACTATATAATCAATTAGATTAATGTTTATTTCATTATTCATACTGTTTCAATACCTTAAATTAATGTCTTATATAAATAGTGAGTTATACAATTTTATTATTTAAATAATTTATACATCTAAAAAAATTCTTTTTAAAAGCATAAATTTAGTTCTTTTTATCATTCCATCCCAAAAATTTCTTTAGTCTAGTGTACATCATTAAATCTACTTTATAAAATACTTTCTTCCTAAATTAAAGCTCTAAGTTATCCTCATAACACTTCAAGCGCACATCTTTCCAAATACTTTTATATTTTTTATTACGGTTATCGATTTTCAATTTTTATTTGAAAATTAAATATAAAGTTGCTACTCCTGAAACAACTGCAGCAATTTTTGAAACTCTGGTTAGGTAGTGGTCAAAATTACGAGGAATATCTTTGGGAACCCAAATATAATCACCAGATTCAATTGTGTAGTTATTATCCTCATTCGTCATATCAATCCATGCGCGTGTTTTATTTTTGACAAGAAAAACTGCGTCTTTTGCTCTTCCACCAAATCCACCCGATTTTGCAATGTAGTAATTGTAATCTTTGCCTTCTATAAAGTCAACAAATCCTGGATTCATAACTTGCCCAAAAACGTTAATTAAACCAGTATTTTCTGGAATATAGATTATGTCTCCATCTTTAACAATAAATTTGCTGTTTTCTGAGCTATCATCAAGTACTTTATTAAAATCAACAGTTACAATCGATTTTGCATTTCGGAGTTGATTATCATAAATAAGACTAAGCGAATCTTCTGCCTCAATATCTGCCATACGAATCATCATCAATAAATCTGTTTCTCTATTTAGAGCTCTTAAATTAAATGCTCTTCTTCTATCTTGAAAAGGAACATTTGTAATATTTGTAATTGCATTTGTTCTAATTAATTCTCCGTTATTTAAATCGGCATTACTCTTAAAACCACCAGCTTTTTCAATAATTTGTTTAATGGTTGTGTTATCCTTTGTTATATAAATATAACCAGGTTTATTAACTTCGCCTTCGATAAGCACTTTAAAATCACGTCTTTGAGTTTCATCAGCAACAACGCGAACTCTATCACCACGCTTTAGTTCAGGATTATCTGAAATTTTTGCATAAATTATCTCTTCAGTCATCCCGTCATAACTTAAACGTGTAATTTCAATTGTTTTAATATTTTCGTAGGCTAAATTTATTCCATTAGCAAACAATAATGCACTTGAAAGCCTATCACCTTCAACAAATTGAAATTGAGTTGGTTTGTTTACAGCTCCTTCAACCTCAATAAAATTACGTCGCCAATCAACTTTAGGAAAAATTAGAACATCACCATTAAGCAAATAGGGATTTTCGTTATAATCTGCAGTTAGTCTAAATTTTTGAAGATCTATTAATTGCTCACTTCCGTCAAAATGCTTCAGAATAATGCCACGCTCAGCATATTCATTAATTTCTGCTTTCATTTGTGCAAGGGAACGAGAATCAGTTGAACTTGTAAGATATGCTAATCTAAATTGATTATAATATCTTGTAACAAACTCATCCACACGTTCAGTGGCTGCAGCTGGAAATGTACCATTTGTAATAAATTCGCCTCCAATTGTAACAGAAATTTTATTCAATGCCACAAATGTGTTTAGTTGTAAATCGTTCGCATCTTGAGCATTTAATGACATTGTTAAAATAATTGATAAAAAAAGAATCTTAAATTTCATTGTTTTTTCCTTTAAAAAGAGATAATTATTACACAGAGTTCCTCTAAGAAGGCACGGAGAACCACAGAGAAAAACCTATTTAATTAATTACCCGTTTTAGTCCATTTGTTAATTTTGTTACGTTAAAATTTATTAATAATCCAAGTTTATATTTACCTAATCTTAAATATGTTAAAATTTGAGCTAAATGGACACTTGTAAAAGATTCAACTGTTTTTAATTCAATAACAACCTTATTTTCAACGAGAAAATCCATTCTATATCCGTGTTCTAATTTAATTTCTTTATAAATTATTGGCATTGGTATTTCTTTTTCAACTTTTAGACCAGCTTTTCTCAACTCATAATACAAACATTCTTGATATGCAGATTCTAATAAACCTGGTCCAAGTATTTTATGAACTTCAATTGCACAACCAATAATTTTATTAGTTAGTTCATTTTCAATCATCATTTACCTCTTTTTTTCTCCTCTGAGAACCTCTGTGACTACTCGGTGGCTCTCTGTGAAACATAATTTTTATCACATTTAATACGCAAAAAATCCTAAATAAATTCCAGTTTGGATAAAAAAGGCATTTCCGTTAACCGAACTTGGAACATTTATAAGAGTTTTTTCGTTTTCAATTGTCCATTTTTCATTAATTGCAAATTGGTAGCCACTTCCAAATCTAATTGCAAAAAATCTATTTAGTGGAACATCAATATTGATAATTGGAGAAATTGTTAGATAATTATTTTCCATTTTACGACTAATATTCTGGCTTCCACTCGGATTATTGAACTCGTCCCAAGTATCCTGCCATGAAAATTTTTCATCACTTTGATATTGTTCAATGGTCAATTTTCCACCACCAATCATTCCACCAAGTGAAATTGCAATTCTTTTTACAAATGGAAGAGTGTATTCAATAGTAAACGCTCCGCCACTCAATCCATATTTAACTTCTCTATTAAAGCCATTTGAGTTGGAAATTACTGATTTAGTTCCTCCAAACCCCATTCCGCCAATGCGCAAATCGTCAACAAGCATAACATAAACATAACCACTTCCGCCCCATGTTACAATTCCACCATCAAATTTATCATTAATTCCAAATTGTGAAAGTTGGTTGTTAATTTCATCAAAATTAGGTGAAATCCACGAAGTTGTTAATCCACCAGCTAATCCAAATTTACTAATCCAGCTAAATTGACTTTCAATTTGTCCAAAAGTGGCAGAAGCGATAAAAAATATTGCAATTATTGTTTTTTTCATATCTATTTTCAAAATAATAATAAATTAACGATGCGTAAGTTATTAAAATATAACGTAATTCGCTTTATTTTAGTATGTAAAAATTACTACCGATCACTTTAGTGAACTAAAATTTAAATTGCTTTACTAAGGCAAACAAATTTTTCCAAGAATTGTGGATTTACTTGCACCGGTTGTTCTTGGAATATTTGAAGGATTTCCACTAATTGTTTCATTTGCCAAAACTGCAAAACAAATTGCTTCTTTTGCATCGGAGGAAACTCCAATTTCATCAATAACTTTAACATCAATTTTGCAAAAATATTGTGCCAACGATTGGTATAAAAATTTATTTTTAGCTCCACCACCACTAATAAAAAGCTCATCTAATTTGGTTTCGTTCTGAACAAATTTTTCATAATTGCGAAAAACCGAATATGCTGTGTATTTTGTAATTGTATGCAACCAATCTTCTGGGGAAACATCTTTAAATTCCTCTAAAAAAGGAGAAATAAATTCAATTCCGTAATATTCCCTTCCAGTTGATTTTGGTGGCGCCAATTCTACAAAATTATCTCTTGTAGCCAAAGCAACGAATAACTCTTCATCCAATTTGCCCGAATTTGCAATATCACCATTTTCATCAAACTCTTTGTCGAAGAACTTTTTCATCAAAATATCAACCAACATATTGCCAGGACCAGTATCAAATGCGAGAACATTATTTTGCCCTTTTTCTTTTTGCAAAATTGTAATGTTTGAAATTCCGCCAATATTCAGCAAACCACGATTTTTTTCTTTGGAATGGAATAATAAAAAATCAAAATATGGAACAAGAGGTGCACCTTGACCACCCAATGCAACATCGCTTGGGCGGAAATCGCCAATAGTAATTACTCCAGTTAATTTTGCTAAAACAGAAGGATCTCCAATTTGCAAAGTGGAAGCTACTTGATATCCCAAATAATTTGTAACATTTGGCAAGTGATGAATTGTTTGTCCGTGAGAGCCGATAAGATCTATTTTGTTTTTATCAAAATTGATTTCGTTGCACAAAGTGTTAATTGCTTCATTATAAATTTGAGGAATTAGAAAGTTAAGTTGAGAAATATTCTCAACATTGCTTGTTTCCTTAACAGAATTTCGCAATATGAGTGATTTAAGTCCTTCTGGAAATGGATATTCGATAAATCCTAAAAGATTGATTCTGGTCTCAATCCAATTATTCCTAATTTCAACAAGAGCGACATCAACTCCATCCAACGAAGTGCCAGACATAAGTCCGATAACATTTTTAACTTCTTTTTTAGCAATTTCAAATAATTTTTTCATATTAAACCTAAATTATTTCTGTTCTTGCAAAGCATTATACATAAAATTTATTCTTTAAAAAGTACAAAAATTAGAATTATCCAATAAAATTTGAAAAAGGATTGCAATAATTTTATGATACTTTCGTCAAATAGGTAAATCTTCCATTTGTGGCGGAGCTTCGTTACCATAAGGTGGCGCAATATCACCATGATATAAATCTAAATTTTCAAAACGGGCATATTCTTTTATAAATCGAAGTTTTACATCACCAACTGGACCATTACGTTGTTTGCTTATAATAACTTCGGCAACTCCTTCTGTTGAATCACCATTGCTAAAATTTTGGATTCCATAGTACTCTGGACGATAAAGGAAAATTACAACATCCGCATCTTGTTCAATTGCACCCGATTCTCTAAGATGTGAAAGTAATGGTCTTTTATCAGCCGTTGCTTCAACAGCTCTATTTAACTGCGAAAGTGCAATTACTGGCACATTTAAATCCTTAGCCAAAGCTTTTAAGGACCGTGAAATTATCGAAATTTCTCGTTCTCTACTTTCAACTTTACTTCCAGCATGCATTAATTGAAGATAATCAACAACAATTAATCCAATTCCCTTTTCTTTATGTAACCTACGCGATTTGGCTCTCATTTCAAGAATTGAAAGTCCTGGAGTATCATCTATATAAATTGGGGCAGAACTAAGTTTGTGTACCGTTCTGCTTATTTTTTGTCCGTCAGAATCTCTAAAATTACCCGTTCTAAGGCTGTGTGCGTCCATTCTTGCTTCCGCAGAAATAAGTCGAGTAGCAAGTTGAACTGTTGACATTTCCAGACTAAAAAAAGCTACTGGAACATTGTAATCAATTGCAGCATTTCGCATAAAAGAAAGTGCAAAAGCTGTTTTTCCCATTGAAGGCCGAGCTGCAATTATAATTAAATCTGATTTTTGATAACCGCCAAGCATATCATCCAACTGAAAATATCCAGTTTGCACAGCAACAGAGCCAAGTTTATTAGCTTTTATTGCCTCTATCATTTCCCAAGCATCTCTAACCGCAGTTTTCATTGAAGTAAATGATTCTTTGGTTCCTTCTTGCGAAATGCTAAACATTTTTTGTTCAGCCTCATCAAGCAAATCAAAAACATCCTCTTTTGCATCAAAGGCAGAAGTTGCTACGCCAAGTGAAGTTGTTATAAGCTTTCGGAGAATCCATTTTTCAAGTACAATTCGTGCATGATATTCAACATTTGCTGCTGAAGATACATCTTGAGAGAGTTTGCTAATGTAGGCAGCGCCACCAGCTTCGTCTGTTTTACCTTGTTTTTGTAATTCTTCATAAAGTGTAACAGTATCTAATGGCTCGCTTGCTTCATACAAAGCTTGGATGGCTTTGAATATAGTAACATTTTTGGGATCAAAAAATGAATCGGCTTTAAGTATTTCAAATACTTTAGGAATTGCGTCGCTATCAAGCAACATTGCACCAATAATTTCTCTTTCAACTTCAACCGCAGAAGGTGGCTGTTTTGATGAAGATTTTAGACTTTCGAAATTAAAATTTTCTTTTTCCGAATCCATTTTTGGCTCACTAATCCATTTTTTGAATTTAAGCGTGCAATGGATTTAACTTATAACATCCTTTGCACAAAATATTTATTTATGTAATTCATCGTACAATTTTTTAACTTTTTGCACATCTTCCCAAGTTGGACGTTTCCAATTTGGGTTTCTCAACAAAGCAGCTGGGTGGAACGTTACCATAGTTTTAATTCCATTAATATCGTGAACACTTCCTCGCATTTTTGTAAGTGAATCGTTATTATTTAACAGAACATTTGCTGCAATTTTACCAAGACACAAAATAATTTTTGGTTTTATCAAATCAATTTGTTTATACAAATATGGTTTACAAACCTCTCTTTCGGCTGGTAAAGGATCTCTATTATTTGGAGGACGACATTTAAGAATATTCGCAATAAAAACATCCTCTCTTTCAAAACCAATTGCTTTTAAAATATCATTTAATAATTTACCAGCTCTGCCAACAAAAGGAATTCCGCTTTTATCTTCTTCAGCACCAGGAGCTTCGCCAATTAACATTAAATCAGCATTGGGATTTCCTTCACCAAAAACAAATTTTGTTCTCGTCTCTCCAAGCGAGCAAAGTTGACAGCCATTAATTTCTTTATCAAACTCATCAAGTGACAAAATATGTTCAAATTTATTCAAATTCTGCACTTTTGGAACTGAAGCAACTGTCACAGCTTTTGTAACATTTGAAGCTTTTTCACTGTTAGCTATACTTTTCTGTTTTGATTCCAATTTGGTTTCAATTTCCTTGTTTTCATTAGCTTCAACAATTTTTATTGTCGTATATAAATCATCACCAAAAATTTCTCGTTGGTTTTTAAGCGATTCTATTATGCTATCTTTAATGTTCAATTTAATTTTCTAAGGATAACAAAATTTTCAGTTACTCTTCATCTCTATAACGATAATCTAATTTACCATCTATTAGCTCATTAAAAGCAATAATATGTGGTTTTTCTCTTTTTTCGAATTGAAGCGAAATTCTTTCTTGGTCAGGATTTCCGCGTTCTTCAAATTCGTCATCAACTGCTGGAATTATTGTGCTAACAAGTTGATTAAATTCAGTTCTATTTTCGTCATTAATTTGACGAGCTCTTTTACCTGAAGCAATAATAGCTTCATAAATATTTTCTGATTTTTCGTTTACTTTTCTTAAATCAATTGGTTTAATCGCCATTTAATTCTCCTTTGATAATTCACTTTTAAATATATTAAAAATTTTTTCTCTTGCTATTTCTAAATCATCATTTACAATTTTATGTTGAAAATGATTTTGAAAGTCTATTTCCATTTTTGATCGTTCAAATCTCTTTTGCAAATCTTCTTCTGTTTCGGTATTTCTTTTTATCAATCTTTTTTGAAGCTCTTCAATACTTGGCGGCAGAATAAATATCATAACTGCTTCAGGATAAACTTCTTTTATTTTTACAGCACCTTTAACATCAACTTCTAAAAGAACTGACTTTTTCTTTTCAAGTTCTGAGTTAATAAAACTTTTTAATGTACCATAATAATAACCATAAAAGGTTTCCCATTCTACAAATTCATCAGCTGTAATTTTTTCTTTAAATTCTGCTTCACTCATAAAAAAATAATCAACACCATCTATTTCAAAATCTCTTCTGCTGCGTGTGGTTGCAGAAATAGAAAATGTAATTTCTGGAAATTTTTCAAGAACATTTCTAACTACAGTTGTTTTACCTGCTCCACTCGGTGCTGAAACTACAAAAATTTTACTCATAAGTTATTCTATGTTTTGAACTTGTTCTCTAATTTTTTCTAACTCTTCTTTTATTATTAAACCTCGGTTCGAAACTTCGAGCGAAACTGACTTATTATTGATAGTATTTGCTTCTCTATTCATTTCTTGAACTACAAAATTCAATTTTTTACCAACTTCAAAATCGCTTTTTAAGGTTTGTTTAAATTGGTTAATATGGCTTTTTAAGCGCACTGTTTCTTCGGTAATATCATATTTTTCTGATAATAATGCCAATTCCACAGCTAATCTGTCTGAATAATCTGATAAATTTTCCACCAATTCTTTAGCTCGGTCTTTCAGTTTTTGGAAATAGTTTACAACCGATTCTCGTCCTAATACTTCAATTTCATCAACTAATTTTTCAATTTTATTTACTCTATTTAGAAGGTCATTTATCAATTGTTCACCTTCTTCAACTCGCATTATTTTTAATTTCTTAATTGCATCCAAAACCACAGATTTTGTCAATTCATATTCTTCATCGCTATATTCTGAAGAATCATTAAACAAAACACTATAAAAAGACAAAATATCAGCTAATTGGATTTCTTCTTTTAATTCTGAATCTGCTTTAATTTTTCTTAATAAACTGGCTATTCCTTTAAGAGTATTTTCATCATAACTCGGAATTCCGTTTTCAACTCCGTCTTTTTTTAGATAAACATTTAACGTCACTTTTCCGCGATTAATATTTTGCTTTATAAGATTGCGAATTTCTATCTCTTTATCATTCAAACTTCTTGGTAATCTTAACGAAATATCCAAAAAACGACTGTTTATACTTTTAATTTCTGCTTCAATGGTAAATCGGTTCATTAACAGACTTGATATACCATATCCTGTCATACTTTCTATCATTAATATCCTCAAAAATGGAACACCAAATATAATTAATAAACTCAACTTATTGAAGTGAAATATATTTAGACAACTTTTGTGAAAATATCATATTTTAATGGTGTAAGTCTAAAATGATTTGTTTCTCAAAATTAAAGGCATATTTATGGACGCATTAGTTAAAGTTGAATTAAAAGATAATAAACTTTTCCAAAATATTGATTTTGACTCGTTATTATTTAATAAAATTTCTGGAAATGTTTGCATTTTGAACCAAGGCGAGCTTTTATATCGCGCTGGTGAGCGCAATAATTCACTTTTTTTAGTAGTTAGAGGTGAAGTTAATTTAATTCCAAGTCAATTCAATTCATTTAATAGTTCTATAATTTATTCTGAAAACGATTTTTTTGGAGTAAATGAATTTATTACTGGATTGCCTCGAAGTGAATCGGCAATTGCAATTCGTGAAACATATTTAGTTGAACTGTCCAAAACTGAAATTAATGAGCTTATTAAACAAAGTGATGAAATTTTAACTACCATTTATGCAAATGTTGATAAAGATGAAAATAAATACAACATCAATTTAAATGACGAACCAAATGGCGAAGTTGAATCTTTTTCCGAAAATGATTCAACTTTGAGCGAAAACCCATATTTGGAAGAAGTAAATCAAACCATTCCAAATTTGGAAGAACTTGATTTAAAGGAAACAAATATCAAATCTGACTCCGATATTTTTCATAATGAACCATTAGTAAACGAAAAACCAAAAGATTCATTTCATACTTCAATGACTTTTGACCAATTGGACAGAATTAACAAAGCTGCTCATTTGGTAAATTCAAACGTAAAAATTGATGATGTTTTAAGAAATATTGTTGATGTTTCTGTTTCAATCTGTGAAGCTGATAGAGGAACTTTATATTTAGTTGATAAAAGTAAAAATGAACTTTGGTCAAAAGTTCTAAAAGGAAATGAACCAAAAAGAATTACGCTAAAAATTGGAGATGGTTTTGCTGGTTGGGCTGCTGCAAATAAAGAAATTGTAAATGTTAAAGAAGCAAGCGAAGATAAACGATTTAATGACACTTTTGATAAGGAAAGTGGCTATGTTACAAGAAGCGTTTTGTGCTTTCCAATAAAAAATAAAAATGACGACGTTCTTGGCGTTATGCAATTATTAAATAGTAAAAATGGAATTTTCTCAAGTTTGGACGAAAATTTTCTTTATGCTTTATCAACAAATGCCGCTTTGGCGTTGCAAAATGCCGATTTAGTTGAACAATTATTAAAAACTGAACGAATTTCTTCTTTAGGCAAAATGGCAAATTTTTTAATTGAAGACATTAAAAAACCAATTCTTGTAAGTAAAAGATATGCCGAGCATCTAAAGAAAAAGGAGCTTTCGCAAGATGTTGTGCAAGTTGTTGATATGCTTTTGGAACAATTAAATAATATTGCCGATTTGGTTCAATCAACTTCAAATTATTCCGAAGGTAAATCAGTTTTAAGAAGTAATACAATTAACTTAACTGAAGCTATGAACGAATTTATTGAAAGAGTTGATTCTTACGTTCAATCAATGAAATGCAAAATTGTACCTAATTATGAAGCGGATGTTCGAGTTAATATTGATGCTAAAGAATTTTATCAAGGATTTAAGCATATAGTTAAAAATGCGTGTGAAGCAATGCCAAATGGTGGCGATATTTTGCTTTCCACGAAGAAAACGAACGATAAAGTTGCAATTATTATTACTGACAGCGGCGTTGGAATTCCGACTGGATTTAACGAGAAAATTTTTGAACCATTTATGTCTTATGGAAAAAGAACTGGAACCGGTTTGGGACTTTCTGTTACCAAAAAAATTGTTGAAGAACACAGCGGAAGCATTTCTGCAAGCAGTAATTTAGGAATTGGAACAACAATTACTATAAATCTTCCTATTGCGTAATTGTTAAAAATGCAAAAATTAATTGTAATTCTCGGACCAACCGCTGTCGGAAAAACTAAATTTGCAGTTCAATTAGCTCATAAATTCGGTGGCGAAATAATTTCGGCTGATTCACGTCAAGTTTATAAATTGATGGATATTGGAACTGGTAAGGACCTAAACGAATACACAATTAATAACGCAAAAATTCCATTTCATATTATTGATGTTGTAAATACCAATGATGAATACGATTTATTTTCATTCCAAACGGATTTTAGCAAAACAATTGATAAAATTTCGCAAAATAAATCCGTGCCTTTTTTAACTGGTGGAACTGGACTTTATATTCACTCAATTTTAAAGAATTATAAACTTTCGGAAGTTGATTTCAATTTGCCCCGTGCTAAATTTTTGGAAAGCATTGATATAAATGAACTTAATGTTATTTTGTCCAAATTGAAACCAATTCAGCACAATGTTACTGATTCCAACGACAAACAAAGGATAATAAAAGCAATTTTAATTGCCGAAAATAATTCAAAAAGCGATTTGCCCGATTTTAATTTTGAAACTCTGGTAATTGGAATTACCGAAAACCGCGAAATTGTAAAAAAGAGAATTACCGAAAGACTAAAATTAAGACTCCAAAACGGAATGATTGAAGAAGTGGAAAAACTAATTTCCAACGGAATAACTTTTGAAAAATTAGATTTTTTTGGCTTGGAATATAAATTTATTGGAAAATTTTTGTCTGGCGAATTGAACTACAACGATATGTTCCAAAAACTAAATTCCGCAATTCATCAATTTTCCAAACGACAAATGACTTGGTTTCGGAAAATGGAAAAAGAAGGTATTTTTATAAATTGGATGAATTTTAACGAAATTGACAAAGCGGATTTACTAATTTCTAATTTTCTTAATAAATAGGTTTATGAACAGCTTTTTACCATCCGAAATTCAAAAATATTTGGATAAATTTGCGACTTCAAAATGGAGCTTTTATTCCACAAAAAATCAAAAATATAAGACAGTTGTCGTAATTCCAGCATTATTTGAGTTTGAAAACATTAAAGAATTAGTAAAATCGCTTTCAGAAAATGATGAAACATATTTTAGCGAAACTTTAATTCTTTTTGTTGTAAATAATCTAAAAAGCTCGTCAGAAGATGTGAAAAACGACAATAAAAACAGCCTCGAATATCTAAAAAAATTGTCGCACAAATCAATTGTTGGAATTAACTCTAAATTAAATTTTGATGTAATTGATGCTTCGTCCGATAATTTTGAACTAGATGAAAAAGATGGCGGAGTTGGCTTGGCTCGTAAAATTGGAATGGATTTATCGCTAACTTTGTTCGATTATGAGTCAAAATCGCAGAATATTATTGTCTGTCTCGATGCCGACTGCACTGTCAAATCAAATTATTTAACCACAATTAGAAATAATTTTAATCAAAATTCAATAAACGCTGGTTATGTAAATTTTTTGCATTCATCCAACAATTTGCTGGAAAATGAAACGGCGATTATAAATTACGAAATTTTTCTTCGCTATTACGTTCTCGGACTTAAATATGCAAATTCGCCATACGCTTATCATTCAATTGGTTCAACCATGATTTGCAATGCCGAAAGTTATGTAAAAGTTCAGGGAATGAACAAGCGAAAAGCCGCCGAAGATTTCTATTTTATGGAAAAACTTTCCAAAATAACCCAAATTATTAAAATTGATGGAACGGCGGTTTTTCCATCAAGTCGTGGTTCGTGGCGTGTTCCTTTTGGAACTGGACAGCGAGTAAATCGTTTTTTGGGAAATACTCAAAACGAATATTTACTTTATTCACCAAAATCTTTCACGGTATTGAAAAAATGGATAAATATTTTCTTTTCAACCGAAATTTTAAATGCTGAAATGTATTTGCAAGAAGCAAAAATGATAAATAGCTCACTTTTCAATTTTTTAGTTGATAACAATTTCCAAAATAATTGGAATAAAATTACGCAAAATTCATCTTCTCAAAAACAAATCCAAAAACAAAAACAAATTTGGTTCGATGGCTTCAAAACACTAAAATTGATTCATTTTTTGCGTGATGTTGAATTTCCACAAATAAATATGTTTAACGCTTTGGATGAATTATTTGAAGAAATGCAAATTCCGTTCAATTATAAAAACACACAAAACGGCATTCCAAATTTGGAAATTCAAAAAGACTATCTCAATAAGTTGCGAGAAATTGCTTAATTCACTTTAGTAAATGAATAACTACTTTTCTATATTTGCACATAAAAATTTAAAGAGTTGAAATGGATTTTATTAAGAAATTACAAGAAATTAAAGAAAAATACGAACTTATTTACGAAAAGTTATCCGACCCCGAAGTGCAATCCAACCAGAAAGCTGTAATTCAATTAAGCAGAGATAGAAGCGAATTAGAGCCAATTGTTAACAAATATGACGAGTATAATTCCATAATTTCCAACATAAAGGGAAATGAAGAAATTATTTTGGCAAAAGAAGATGCTGAACTTTGTGAAATGGCAAAGCTTGAATTGGATGATTTGCAAGATAGCAAGCTAAAATTGGAAGATGAAATTAAATTTCTTTTAATTCCCAAAGACCCAAATGACGAAAAAGATGTTATTTTGGAAGTCCGTGCTGGAACTGGTGGCGAAGAAGCTGGACTTTTCGCTGGCGAATTATTGCGAATGTACACTCGTTTTATTGAGTTAAAAGGCTGGAGACATGAACTTATGGATTTAAGTGAAGCCGGTATGGGTGGTATAAAAGAAGCTGTTATGGCAATTCGTGGTGGTGGAATTTATGGATTTTTAAAATATGAAAGTGGTGTTCATCGCGTTCAACGAGTTCCAGCAACAGAAGCAAATGGTCGCGTGCATACTTCCGCAGCTTCGGTTGTGGTTTTGCCTGAAGTTGAAGATGTAGAGTTTGAAATTGACCCAAATGACATTAGAATTGATGTTTTTCGTAGCGGTGGCGCTGGTGGTCAAAATGTAAACAAAGTTGAAACTGCTATAAGAATTACACACTATCCAACAGGACTTGTTGTTCAATGCCAAGATGAACGTTCGCAGCTAAAAAATAAATTAAAAGCTATGAAAGTGCTTCAATCGCGATTATTTGACTTAAAACAACGTGAGCAAAATAGCGAAACCGCAGCAACAAGAAAATCAATGGTTAAAAGTGGCGATAGAAGTGACAAAATTAGAACTTATAACTTTCCTCAAAATAGACTTACTGACCACAGAATTGGTTTAACTTTATATAACTTGACCAATATTATGGAAGGTGATTTAACCGAAGTTATCGAAAAATTGCAAATTGCCGATACAACTGAAAAATTGAAGAATTAAAAATGAAGAAAATAGACAGAAAAACTTAGTTTTTCTGTCTATTTGAAGTTTTCTAAGAACCGAATTAAAAAAAGCAAAACAAAGCCAATTAAAGATAACTGAATGTCTGTTATTTCCAACGAAAAGTAATCGTAAGTGCCAATTAAATAGCTAAATAACTTTACGACAATCAATATTGTAATAAAAATTGCAAAACCAAATAGCCCCGATTTTATTGGTTCTAAAAAATGACCTTTTACTGAAAAAGTCCATTTTCTTACGTTACTCTTTTTCGATACCATACTATTAGCAGAAATTTCTTTCATATTCCCCTCGAATAAAAAAGTTTTCTAAATCATTTATTTGAATATTAAATATTGTTAATTTTTAGTAGTGAGAACTTAAAAAGAAAACCCGCTCATAACAAATTAATTCGTTTGATAGTGACGTGCATCACGTTGAAAGATTCAGTAAATTTGGACTCAATTTTCTAATTTTGGAATAAAATGAAACTTAAAATTCTTATCTACATTCTATTAAATACCGTTATTTTAGCACAAATTACGTTTGATGCCAATTTTGATAGCGGAAACCTTGCTTCGGTTTCAACTACCGATTCAATTTCTTACACCGTTAAATCAGTTGAAGATATTGGCGGACGATGGTTTTATTTTAGAATTAGTGGAGTTAAGGATAAATTAATAAAAGTAACTATTGCAAATAGTGATGTAAACCGACCAATGTATTCCTACAATAATTTGGATTTTGTCCGTTTTTCCGAAACTGAATCGCCAAAAGTCAATTATTTTGAAAAATTATTCGAAAACGATACTGTCTTTGTAGCTTATTACACACCATATTCTTACAATTATCTTCAAGAAAGATTGGCTGAATGGGGAAACAGCGAATTTGTAAAAATTGATACTTTGGGTTTTACCGAACACAACTTTCCTGTTCAAGAAATTGTTTTAACCGATTCTTCAGTTCCGGACGAAAACAAATTGCGAGTTTGGATTCATTCAAGAACTCACCCAAGTGAAACTCCAAGTTCGTGGCATTTTGATGGAATTATGCAAGAATTGCTTAAAAATGATGAGGCAATTGATTATTACAGAAAGAATATAATCTTTTATTTATATCCTTTTAACAATCCCGAAGGCGTTTATTATGGTCGCTCACGGACAAATTTTTATGGAGTTGACCAAGAACGCGATTGGAATTTTCCAGATAACGAAACAACTTCGGCTGTTTTGTTACTTAAAAATAGAATGAAGCAAATAAATGATGAAAAAGTTATTTCGGTTGCACTAAATCTTCATTCGCAAGCTGCCCCTTATCCAACTTTTTGGATTCACACAGCAAGTTCAACTTCGGATTATTTCTATCGTCGCGAATATCAGTTTACAAATCTTGCTATTTCTGATTTGCCATATTTTATTAAATCTGATTACCGTGAATCGAATCTTCAAAATTACTTTCCCGAAGGATTTATGTGGAGTAATTACGGCGATGAAATTCTCGCTTTAACTTACGAAACGCCTTATGACCAATATTCCAACGGCGAATGGGTTACAAACGAAAATCTTTTCCAATTTGGAGCCACAACTGTTTATGGAATTGCTGAATTTCTTCAACTTTCAAGTTCGGAAAGAATTATTCTTGATAACAATTCTGCTCAAGCTTCTGGTTTTTGGAACTCAACTGATTCTGGAATTGATTTTTATGGAAATGACTTTTATTATATAAATTCTGGAAGTGGGCAAAACACTATTAAATTTAAAACAGAAAATGTAAACAAAGGATTTTATGATATTTATGCTTGGTGGACTGCAAACTCGCAAAACGCCACAAATACTAAATTTTTAATTGAATGCGATTCCCAAACAGAATTAATTGAAAAATCGCAACAAACTAATGGCGGTCAATGGAATTTATTAACGCGAGTTATTTCAACAACTTATTCTGACATTAATGTTACTTTAAGCGATGATGCTAACGGAATAGTGGTGGCTGATGCAATAAGAATTGTTTATCGCGGTCCTATTGTTGACGTTAAAGATACTGAAATTGTTGAAGGTTTTGAGTTATTCCAAAATTATCCAAACCCATTTAACCCAACAACAACTATAAAATTTAGACTTAAAAACGCCGAAAATGTAAAGCTAAATATATTCAATTCGTTAGGACAGTTGGTTGAAACGTTGGTTAATGATAATTTAAGCAAAGGAAATCACGAAGTTATTTTTAGTTCCAACAAAAATAATCTTTCAAGTGGAATTTATTATTACCAACTAATTACGGATACATATTCACAAACAAAAGGCATGATTCTTCTAAAATAGCAAGTTGTTGAGTTATTTTATTGCCTGATTATATATATTTGCACTAATATTTTTAATAATAATTGTCTTGAGGTTTATCATAGCACAGAATGAAAAAAATGTTGTTGAGAAAATTGTCTCATTAGCAAAAAGAAAAGGATTTGTTTTTCAATCCAGTGAAATTTATGGTGGATTAAATGGTTGTTGGGATTACGGTCCATTAGGTGTTGAACTTCTTCGTAACATTAAAGAAGAATGGTGGAAAGCAATGACTTACCGCGAAGATGTTGAAGGTTTAGATGCGGCAATTTTGATGCATCCTAAAGTTTGGGAAGCCTCTGGTCACGTTGAAAATTTTACCGACCCAATGATTGATTGTAAACAATGTAAATCACGCTTTCGCGTTGATACTCTTGGCGACTCAATTGCAGAGAAAAAGAAAAAGAAAATTCTTGAGGATTTTGAATTAAATCTTTCGGAAGAAAATAAAGTTTTACTTGAAAATATTACTCAAATTCATCCCGAAATTGAAGCCAAGTTTGAAGCAATTTTGGAAAAGAAAGAATTAGCATTTCAATTGTTGAAAGAAGCAAACTGCCCAAATTGTGGAACAAAAGGTGAATTTACCGAACCACGCAATTTTAATTTGATGTTTAAAACCTTTGTTGGACCTATTGAAAGTGAAGATAACGTAGTTTTCCTTCGTCCAGAAACAGCTCAAGGAATTTTTGTAAACTTCCAAAATGTGCAAAATTCAAGCCGACAAAAGCTTCCTTTTGGAATTGCTCAAATTGGCAAGGCTTTTAGAAATGAAATTAACACTAAAAATTTCCTTTTCCGAACAAGAGAATTTGAACAAATGGAAATGCAGTATTTCGTAAATCCAAGTAATGATAAAGAACATTACGATGCTTGGAAAGAGCGAAGAATAAACTGGTACAAAAATCTTGGAATGGACACAGAGAGCCTCCGCTTTCACGATCATCCAAAAGATAAATTGGCACATTATGCAAAAGAAGCTACAGATGTGGAATATAAATTTCCATTCGGTTGGGGCGAAATTGAAGGAATTCACAACAGAACTGATTTTGACTTAACACGCCATCAGCAGTTTTCGGGTAAATCGCAACAGTATTTTGACGATGAATTAAAAGAAAAATTTATTCCTTATATAATTGAAACTTCTGCAGGTGCAAGCCGTTCTTTTATGGCATTTTTAGTAAACGCATATCACGAAGAAGAGGTTAATGGCGAACTTCGTGTTGTATTAAAATTTCATCCAAAATTAGCACCTATTAAAGCAGCAATTTTTCCTTTGGTTAATAAAGACGGAATGCCAGAAATTGCTAAAGAAATAGAAGCTGAATTAAGTCAGTTTATTAAAGTGTTTTATGATTCAAAAGGTGCTGTTGGAAGAAGATACAGACGACAAGATGAAAACGGAACTCCTTTTTGCATTACTGTTGATAACCAAACTATTGAAGATAAAACAGTTACTGTTAGAGAACGTGACTCAATGGAACAAGTTAGAGTTAGCACTGATTCGTTACTAGTTTATTTATTAAATAAATTGAAATAGTTTAATTAAGAAGATAGAGTAAGAGTAGGATTAAGAGAAATTTTAATCCTTACTTCTTTATATAAAAGTGAAATATTATGAAGAACCAAATTCTAAAAGAGCTTAATGCTCACAGAGAAACAATTGATAGTGTAATTGATTTATTGCAAAATGATATTGAACTTGCATGTAAATTAGTTGTTGAAACAATTAAAACTGGCAATAAAATTTTACTTTTTGGTAATGGCGGAAGCGCTGGCGATGCACAACATATTGCCGCCGAGTTTACTGGGCGCTACAAAACTGAACGCAAAGCTTTGCCTGCCATTGCATTAACAACCGATACTTCGGCAATTACTGCAATTGCAAACGATTATGGTTACGATAGAGTTTTTGATAGACAAATTGAAGCACTTGCTAACAAAGGTGATTTGTTAATTGGTATTTCCACTTCTGGTAATAGCACAAATGTTTTGCATGGTTTTGAAATTGGCAAAGCTCTTGGATGTAAAAGCATTGGATTAACCGGAAAAAATGGTGGTAAATTTGCGGGCAATTGTAACTTAAATATTGTTGTTCCATCAAACGATACCGCTCGCATTCAAGAAATGCATATTTTAATTGGACATATTATTTGCCAAATTGTTGATGATAACTTTTAGCTAAATGTAATTCCCCACTAATTAATCAATGCTGTCAACTTAAGAATTTTGTCATTCCGCGATGCTTTCACGCGGAATCTAATTTATAGCTAAGATAGAATATTGACCTGCCCCCAAATTAGCATACAAAAAGAAAAGCCATTATATTAGTGATGCAGTGCATCGTCTTTGCAACTCACGACTCTCGACTCACGATTTACGATTCACTATTTACGTTAAAAAGATGAAAATAATTTTGCCATTTTAACTTTTGTTCTTTAATTTGCACACAATTATTGAGGTTTTGGTGGTTTTTACAAAGTGGCACATATTTACTTTTACAAACTTTTCTTTTACAGAAAATGCTTTGTTACTTTTACTCCACAACATTTTGTGGAGCATGCTTTTAATATTTCCTTTTTTAATTAAAACACTTGGCACACTATTCTTATTTTTTATAATTCCAATAAAACTATTTAAATACTGAGTAAACCAATGATAAAACAAATAATACTAACCATTCTTTTAGCTAATATAGTTTTTGCGCAAAATATCTTGTGGAAAAATTATTACAATACTGGGACTGGTGATTATGCCCAATCAATCACATCGGATTCAGAAGGGAATATTATTGTAGCCGCTTTTACTTTTTATTCAAATATTTATGGAAGCTCTGTTGTAATAAAATATAATTCAGATGGAGATACACTTTGGACTAAATTTTACGAAACTTACGCAGTAGATATTGTAACTGATAGTTATAACAACATTATTATAGCTGGTCAAAATATTGGTGATTCAACAGGGCAGGATGTAAATATAATTAAATGTAATCCAGATGGTGATATACTTTGGAATAAAGTCTATAATGATGGTAAGCATAGTACAGAAGAAACTTCTGGAGTTGATGTAGATACAGAGGATAATATAATTGTCTCGGCTACTACACAAGCATCAACAACTTCATTAGGAGCTTATTTATTAATTAAATTTGATAGGAATGGCTGTTTGCTATGGGATAAGATATATGATGAAGTTTATGAAGACTATTCACAAGATATTGTAGTTGATAATAATAATAATTTAATAATCACCGGTTATTCTGATAGCAATATAAACTGGGATTGGTTCACTATTAAGTGCAATTGCGATGGACAAATTATCTGGACAAGACGCTATGATTTAGGCTTTACAGATTGGCCATATAAAATAGCTACTGATAATGATAATAATATTATTGTAGCAGGTGTTACCTCAGCTTATTATCCAGGGAATGGTGGCTCAACAGCAATGATTATTAAGTACTCATCAGAAGGCGATACAATTTTAGAAAAAACGTTTCAAGACAACCTTTTATATGAAGAGTTAAATAGTTTTAGTGGAGTGGTTACTGATTCTGTTGGAAATATTTATTTATCAGGAAATTATGGGAATTGGGATTCTTTAGGCGTTTTTAGAAGTAAATTTTATGTTTCAAAATGCTCGGCTTTAGGTGATACAATCTGGACTTTTAAATACGGTGAGGGACTTATAAATAAAACCAATGGTATTGCTATCGACCTAGAAAATAATATCGTCGTAATTGGATCGATTGACGCAAATTTAAATAGAGCTTCTGATGACTTTATAGTAACACTAAAAATTGATGTCAATTCGACAAGTTTAGGGGAAGCATATCAAGATTATTCAAATATCTATCATTCTTTTTATCTTGAACAGAACTACCCAAATCCATTTAACCCAAGCACTACAATTAAATATTCGATACATCGTAGCACAGAATATTATTCTGTGTCACAGACAACATTAAAAGTTTATGACATTCTTGGAAGAGAAGTAGCAACATTGGTTAATGAAAAACAAAATGCTGGAAATTACGAAGTAAATTTTAATGCCAAAAACTTAAGTTCTGGAATTTATTACTACCGTTTGGAAAGTGGTAGTTTTGTTGAAAGTAAAAAAATGATTTTACTTAAATAAAGTTTTGTTTTTGTTGATTTATTAAAACCTTCGAGGTTATTAAAAACCTCGAAGGTTTATGGCAGTTATGGTTGTTCGGTTTCAGGCTCTGGAGTAGTTTCTTTGGGTGTTTCACCAGGCATAAGATATTGATTATATTTTGCTGCATTTCCACTATAAACTATCTTTCCGGCTTTGCATACATTTCTGCTAAATTCCCAACAATTATTCATTTCTTGTAATCGTTTTTGCGTTTCAACCGGACGGGTTTTCTTAAATAATTCTTGACTATTTTCAGCCGTTCTTAATGCTTCCAAATGATTTGGAGCTTCATTAATAAACTCTTGCGAGCATCCCGAAGCCAACATTTGAGCATTATATTTTTGCAGTGCTTTGCTTAAGTTTTGCATAAACGATACTAATTTTGGAGTGGTTAATTACCGCTAAAACATAAAATATTTAATGTTTTTAATCAATTTTTAACAACCCCATTCTAAGCACATCGTGCGGAGTTCCGTCAACAAAAGTTTCATTTCTCAAAATACCTTCAACCTTAAAGCCCATTGATTCGTTAATTTTGATGTTATGAATATTAGTATCAACTGTGCTAAGATAAATTTTGTTAAGTTTTAGTTTTTTGAATCCATATTTTATCCAATATTTTGTAGCTTTTTTGCCATAGCCGTGGGCTCTATGTTCTGGAACTCCAATTAGTTTTCGTAGTTCAGCCTTTTTGTGTACGTAATCAATATTAAGAAAAGCAACAATTCCTATTGGTGTTTTGTCGTTTAGAGTAATAATTCCCAATTTATTATACTTTGAAGTAGTTAATCGCTCAATAATTCCGTCTTGCGAGTTAGTCATAGATAGCAAAAAATAGCGACCAAAATCGTCCTTCGTCCAGTCTTCAATTAGTACTAAATCGGTGGTTTTATCATATTCACGAATGCAGAATGTTTCAGTTATAATCGGTAGTTCCCAATTACTTATTTCATCCTCCAATTTATTGTCATATATTTCTGTTTTGGAATGTAGGTTATCTTTAACATTTATAGCATAATCGAGAAGAATATTAACATATTTAAGATAATCTTCATATTTGAAACCATATTCCAATGATTCCTTAAAAAAATTTCTTGTTAAAGTTTCAATTGTTGTGTCTGGTATTTTACTTTTTTCCATTTTCAACTCAATGATTTTTATACAAAAATAATCCACATATAATATAAAAAAAGGCTGTATCAATTTCATAGCATTTGCTCCCTATTTACCACAACAAGGTGAAATTTGATACAGCCTCTAAAAAAAATAAGACTATCTATTTAATATTTAAGAACTAATCCATCATCATACGAAGAAAATCGGAGCTATCGCTTTCATTTTCTATCTCGTTATTTTTGATTGGTTTTGAAATTTTGCTTTCAAAATTAAATCCCATTTGATTTTTAACATCTGTGCTAAAAATGTCAAAGTTTTTGTTTATTCTTTGAATTGTAGGAATCTCTAAATCAGCATTTTCGGAAACAGTTTCCCAAAATGGAGGGAAAATTGAAATTTCATCTTTTTCCCTACTTGGTCTTGTATCAATTTTAGTATTATTAGTTGTTTCATCAGTTTGTTTATTTTTTCCACTACCATTAAATCCGGTTGCAATAACTGTATATGAAACATATTCATTCATTTCTTCTTTTTGAACCAATCCAAAAATAATGTTAGCTTCTTCACCAGCAGCTTCGTGTATTACATTATTTCCTTCAATAATTTCTTTCATAGTAAGGTTTGATGATGCAGTAACATTTAACAATATATTTTTTGCACCTTTTATGCTAATTCCTTCAAGCAAAGGTGATGAAATTGCTTTTTGAGCAGCTTCTTCGGCTCTATTTTCGCCAGTAGCAATTCCACAACCCATTAGTGCTTCACCACTTTGGTTCATAACTGCACGCACATCGGCAAAATCGACGTTAATTTGTCCTTTAACAGTAATAATATCAGCAATACCGCGAGTTGCCTCGTAAAGAACTTCGTTTGGTTTATCAAAAGCTTTAAAAGCACCTGATGAGTCATCTAAAACATTTAAAATTCGTTCGTTTGGAATAACAATAAGCGAATCGACATATTGGCGCATTTCGCTAATTCCATTTTCGGCATTTAACATTCTTCTTTTGCCTTCCCATTTAAAAGGCTTTGTAACAATTCCAATAACTAAAGCTCCATTATTTTTTGCAATGGAAGCAACAATTGGAGCTGCACCAGAACCAGTTCCGCCACCCATTCCAGCAGTAATAAATACCATATCACTGCCTTCAAGCATTTTACTAATTTTCTCTCTGTCCTCTTCCAAAGCTTTACGTCCAACACTGGGGTCAGCTCCTGCACCAAGACCTTTGGTTAAAGTAGTTCCAATTTGAATTTTGTGATTGGCATTACTGGTTTTTAGAACTTGAGCATCGGTGTTAATTGCAACATATTCTACTCCAGAAAGTCCTCTTTTCTTCATACTTTCAATAGCGTTGCAACCTCCACCTCCAATTCCGAGTACCATTAACTTGGCAGAAAGCGATGGCTCTTGATCAAGTGTAGCAAATTTAGGCATAAATCCTCCTTGTTGTGGTTTTTTATAATTCATCAAAAAAATCTATAACTTTTTTAAACATTCCTTTTAAGTTTACATTAACTTTTTTAGGCTTTTCGTTAGTTCCAGTCCAATTATCACTTGAAGTAGAACCAGGCACGCCTTTAATAAGTCCTGAAACAGTTGCAAATTCTGGACTTCCAATTTCGTCGGATAAACCGTCGCCAAATTCTAATGGAACTCCAATTCTGCAAGGCAATCCGAGTACGCTTTCGGCTAAATCAGTGCAACCTCTTAATAATGCACCACCGCCAGTTAACACAACACCGGCTTTAATTTTTCCTTTTAATCCCGAATTTCGAAGTTCGTTATCAATAAGTGCAAAAAGTTCTTTCATTCTCACACTAATTATTTGAGTTAAAAGCGTTACGGGAATTTTAACATTTCCTCTAGCTCCAACTCCTTTAATATATATTGTTTCGTCTTTAATTATTGCTTCTTGAGTAGCATATCCATAATCTTTTTTTAGTTGTTCAGCATCAGCAGTAACAATTCCTAACGATTCGCGTATGTCGTTAGTAACTTGATTTCCGGCAACACCAAACACTTTTGTATGCTTAATGCTGTTATCGTGAAATATTGCTATATCAGTTGTTCCACCACCAATATCTATAAGCAAAACGCCTAAATCTTTTTCATTTTCTTCAAGCACAGAAACACTTGAAGCAATTGGTTGCAAAATGTAGTTTTTTACAACATAGCCCGCTTTTTCAACAGAGCGTTTAATATTTTGAATTGCTGGAATGGCTGCAAGAACAACGTGATTTACAGCTTCTAATCTTGAGCCGCACATACCAATAGGATTATCAATTCCACCTTGGTGATCAACTGAAAACTCTTCTGGAATTATATGAAGAATCTGTCTATCAACTGGAATTTTAATTGTTTTAACATCAGCTCTTAATCTATCCAAATCATTTTGAGATATTTCATCGTCTTCACTATTAATTGTAACAAAATTACGATGTCTTAAACTTGTTATGTGTTCGCCAGCAACACCAACGTTTAATTCTTTAACTTGAAATCCAGCTCTGTTTTGAGCCACTTCTAACGCTTCGCTAATAGCTTGGCTTGTTTTTGCAATGTTTGCAACTAAGCCTTTGTTTAAGCTATCAGAAGGAGTAACACCAAAACCCAATACTTTTAATCCTGTAGAAGTTTGTTCAGCAATTACTGCACAAACTTTTGTAGTTCCAAGATCTAAACCAACTATTATATTATTTTTCATGAGTTACTTTCCTGTTCAGTATTACTATCAATTGATTTTCCAACATATAAATATTGTGAATAGCGTAAATCGATATAGCTAAGTGTATTTTCAATTTGTGAGTAATCCAATTTTTGTAATAATTTTTCAAACAATATTATTTTTTCAATTTCATTATTTCTACCCAAAACCACTGGAATATCTAAAGTTGAAAATTGCAAAATAATGTCTTTACCAGCTCTTAAATTAACTTCGGATAAACTTTCATAAAGTTTTGGGTTTATAATTTTGATAGCTGTAATAATTTTTAGTCCAATTTTAACATCGTTGTTCTTTTGGGCTTCGCTAAACTCTACAATTTCACTTTTTGTATATGGGTCGTTAATTATAGGAAAATCAATTTTTTCTGAGTTTGGCAATCGTGGAATAACAATATTTTCATCAGAAATTAGATATTCCTTAGAATTTGACATCAAAAGTGCTTCAAAATTTTTCTCAAATATTTCAATAGTAACACTGTTATCATTAGAAACTATATCAACATTTTTTATATATGGATGTTTTTCCAATCTATCTTTAATTATTTTAGGTGAAAGCTCTTTATAGTCATCCTTATTTTCTAAGTGAGCATATTTCAAATATTCATTTTGAGAAAGATAATAATTGCCTTTTAACTCAATGTAATTAATTTCGCTTTTATTATTCTTTTTAATAAATATTGAAAGCACCGCAATTGAAACGATAATAGCAACTAAAAATATATAAGACAATATTTTCATTTTACTCTTCAATCGTTTTCTCTTTTAAGTTTATAAGCGGCAACAAAATCTTCACCATATTTCCAAATATCACCAGCACCAAGAGTTATTACAATATCGTCATCTTTTACAATGTTTAACAGAGTATCAACAATTTTGGATTTATCTTCCAAATAGATTACGTTTTTATGTCCAAAGCTTTTAGCCGCATTAGCAATAAGTTCACCAGAAATTCCTTCTATTTTCTCCTCACGAGCTGGATAAACGTCTGTGCAAATAAATACGTCGGAATTAAGAAAAGCTCTTCCAAATTCAGTATAAAAATCTCTAGTTCTTGAGTATAAATGAGGTTGAAATACTGTTACTAATCTTCTCTTCCATCCATTTCTAACACCAGAAAGTGTTGCATTAATTTCTGTTGGATGGTGTGCATAATCATCAATAACTAAAATTTCATTGTTGTATTTTGTTTCAAAGCGTCTATAAACGCCAGTAAATGATTCAAGAGCTTTTTTGATTACTTCAAATTTTACGCCTAATTCTTTTGCAATTGTAACAGCAACAAGAGAGTTGTTTACGTTATGTTTGCCAGGAATATTTAGAGTAATTTCACCAAGTTCTTCGCCTTTGTAGTCAACCGTAAAAGTTGTATGAAACTCGTTGTACTTAATATCAATTGCTCTAACATCGGCTTGTTGAGTTGTTCCATAAGAAATTACTTTTTTCTTTATTAAAGGACGAATATCTTGAAGTGCAATTTCATCCAAGCAAAGAACAACAAAACCGAAAAATGGGACTTTATTTGCAAACTGAACAAAAGCACTTTTTATATCATCAAGATCTTTGTAAGTATCTAAATGTTCCGTTTCTAAAGTTGTAATAGCTGCAATACTTGGTGTTAAACTCAAAAAAGTTCTATCAAACTCATCGGCTTCAACAACAATATAATCGCTTAAACCTAATCGTGCATTAGTTCCACCAAGACTGCTCAGTTTTCCGCCAACAATAATTGTTGGGTCAATTCCCGCTTCGGTTAAAACAAGACCTACCATGGATGTTGTAGTGGTTTTTCCGTGTGTTCCGGCAATTCCAATACCATATTTCATTCTCATTGTTTCAGCAAGCATTTCAGAGCGTTTAATAACTGGAATATCTTTATCAATTGCTGCACGCACTTCTGGGTTTGACACATTAACGGCGGATGAGTAAACCAAAACATCAACATCGCTAACATTTTCTGCTTTATGTCCAATTGTAACTGGAATTCCTAAACTTCGCAAACGTTCAGTTGTAGCAGATTCGCTCATGTCTGAGCCAGATATTTTGAAACCTCTAATTAGCATAATTTCGGCAATTCCACTCATGCCAATTCCGCCGATGCCAACAAAGTGAATTTTATTTATAACATTTTTGAACATTTATTAAATCCTTAAATATAACTTGCTAATTTAATTATTTCTTTTGTAATTAGGGTAATTGCATCTGGTTTTGCGAACATTTTTATGTTATTTTTTAATGATTCTAACTCTTTTTCATCAAAAATTATGCTTTTTACTTTATCAACTAATTGAGAATTTAATTTATCATCCTCAATTAGTTCGGCAGCTTTTGCATTTTTAAGAACTTCTGCATTTTTGAATTGGTGATTAGCTGCAACATTTGGTGATGGAACAAAAATAACTGGCAATCCAAGTTGTGCAACTTCAGCAATTGTTGTCGCTCCAGCTCTTGCAATTATTAAATCAGCTGCAGAATATGCTTTGGCAACATCATCTATATATTTAACAACCTTGATGTTTTCATTTCCAAATTGTTTGTAACTATCGTAATATTTTTCGCCAGTTTGCCACAATATTTGAATTCCAAGATTCATTAGCTCTTCAATATTGTTTTTTATAGAATCATTAATTGTTTTAGCTCCAAGACTTCCGCCAACAATTACAATTGCTTTTTTAGTTTCACTTAAACCAAAATGTTTTTTTGCTTCAATTTTATCAGAAAGTACAATGTCAATCCTAATTGGATTGCCCAAAACTTCTAATTTTGATTTATCATTAAAATGCTTTTTAGATTCTTCAAAACTTAAAAATATTTTCTCAACTTTCTTTTCCAACAAACGGTTTGTAATTCCAGGATAGCTATTTTGCTCAAGTAAAACAGCTTTTGCTCCCATAAATTTTGCTGCCCAAATAGCTGGACCTGAAACATACGCTCCAGTTCCAATAGCAATATTTGGCTTATATTTAATGCAAATAAATAAAGCTTGCAACATTGAAAATAATAATTTTATTGGAAATAGTAGGTTTCTAAAATTTAATTGTCGTGAAAAACCACTTATCCAAATTGACTTAAAATTGAAATTTAACTGTGGCACAACACGCGATTCAATTTTATGGCTTGTTCCAATAAAAAGTATTTCTGCATTTGGTTGAATTTCTCTAATTTTTTGTGCTATTGCAATTGCTGGATATAAATGTCCACCTGTTCCGCCACCAGCAAAAAGATATCGATATTTAGTTGCATTAGTACTCAATATTTGTCGCCTTTATTGTTTTTGCTTTAAAAGATTGATTAGCAATATTAATAATAATTCCAATTGATGCACTTAAAAATATAATTGAAGTTCCGCCAAAACTTATAAATGGCAGAGTGATTCCAGTTGTTGGCATTAGTCCAGTAACAACTGATGCATTGATAAATGCACTTAAAATAATATTGAACGAAATGGCAAAAACAAGCAGCTGCCCATATTGGTTATCAACTTTTTTTGCGATAATAATTCCTACTATGAAAAGCAAAACATATAAAAACAGAGTTGCAACTGAGCCAACTAATCCAAACTGTTCACCGAGAATTGCAAATATAAAATCACCATAAGATTCTGGAAGGAACAAATCGCTTTGCCTGCTTGCACCAATACCAACTCCAAATATACCACCGCTTCCAAGTCCTATTTTTGCTTGCATCACTTGAATATTTGGCTCACTATTACTGTTCATACTTGTCAAATAACCCATAATTCGCGAGCGAGAATGGGAGAAAAGCATCATTAAGCCAATACCCGCCAAGCTTAAAACGCCAAAAGAAGCGGCAATGTGTTTTAGCTTTCCACCACCAATGTATAATAGAGTAAAACTTGTAAATAGAATTATCATTGCTGTACTTAAATTTGGTTGAATTACAACCAAACCCGCAACAAAAATAATCCAAATTAATGGGAATTTAAATCCATTTTTAAAATCTTCAATAAGTTTACCTTTGCGTTCAATCATACCAGCTATATGCATAAAAAGTGCAAGTTTTACCACTTCGGATGGCTGAAGTTGAAAAACCCCAAGATCAATCCAACGTGCAGCACCTTTATACTTTGGGGCAAAAAGAACAGTTAGAATTAATAAAACTATACTAACCAATAAAATTTGCTTACTATATTTATTATAATATTGATATGGAACAAGAGATAAGATTACACCACTCATTAATGCTATAAATATTTTTCCAATATGAGAACTAAATAGATGATAAATATTATCAAAACGGACTTCGCTATAAGTGCTACTTGCAGAAAATACAAGAACCGCTCCAATAAACATTAGAGACAATACAATAGCTATCAATATTCTTACAAGTATTTTCATTTATAAATTCATCACTATTTGTTTGAAGGAAACACCACGATGTTCGTAATTATTAAACATATCAAAACTTGCACATGCAGGCGACAAAAGCACAATTTCACCACTTTTTGCTGAATTAAATGCAATTGTTACAGCATCTTCAAAAGAATCCATTTTTTGAACTTCAACAGTTAAGTTAAAGTAGTCGTATATTTTATTGGCTGATGAGCCAATTGCATATATTTTTTTTACATTTTTTGCTACTAAATCTTTAATTTGGCTATAATCGTTACCTTTATCTTTTCCACCAAGTATTAAGTGAATTGGGGTTTCAAAACTTCTCAATGCGTACCAAACTGAATCTACGTTTGTGGCTTTTGAATCATTTATGAAACTAATTCCATTAATAATTCTCACCAATTCAAGTCTATGTTCAACTCCTTTGAATGAAGATAAAGCATTTTCGAGCTTTTCACTATTTATTCCAATTAACTCCGCTAAAGCAATTACAGCCATTGCGTTGTATTGATTATGCTCGCCTTTAATTTGAAGAATGCTTGTATCACAAATGTTTTTAACAATTCCATTATTAGAATATTTGAACTTTCCAGCCTCAACAAAAAAGCCATTTTGGATTGCTTTTAACGAAAAATGGATTTTATTAACATTCTTTACTTCATAATTTGCTAAATAACTATCATCAATATTGAATATATAATAATCATCATTATTCTGATTTTGCTGAATCTTCATTTTCGATTCGGCATATTTATTAAAATTATTGTCATATCTATCAAGGTGATCTGGAGTAATATTCAATATAATTGAGTATTTCGGTTTAAATTCATCAATAAAATCCAATTGAAAACTGGAAACTTCAAGAACAACAAATTCATCCGTTTTTACATCCAAGGCAATTTCAGAAAAAGCTAATCCAATATTCCCTGCTGAATAGGATTTAATTCCACAAGAATTTAATGTATGATTGCATAATTCTGTTGTGGTAGTTTTTCCGTTGCTTCCAGTTATTGCAATAATACTTCCTTTACAAAACCAAGATGCAAACTCTATTTCACTTATTATTTCTATTCCTTTATTTATTGCCTCAACAATTACTGTTGAATTAGAAGGCACTCCAGGACTTGTAATAATAAAATCGCAATCAAATACTTTTTCTGAGTGCCCACCAAGCTCGTATTTTATTCCCAAATTATCCAATTCGGCAATTTCGCTAAACTTGCTTGAAAAATCGCTAACAAATGGAATTGCTCCCAATTTTTTAGCTAACTTTGCCGCAGCAACACCGCTTCTAACAGCTCCTAATATTGTAATATGTTTGTTTGCAATGTTTTTCATCTAATTTTGAATGACGCCAAACTAATGATTACTAAAATTATTGTAATTATGTAAAATCGCATTACTATTTTGGGTTCTGCCCAACCTAATAATTCGTAATGATGGTGAATTGGTGACATTTTGAAGATTCTTTTCCCTTCACCATAACGCTTTTTTGTGTATTTGAAATAAGTGCGTTGCAAAATAACCGATAAAGTTTCCACAAAGAAAATTCCACCCAAAATAGGAAGTAGTAATTCTTTTTTAATTAGAATTGCTATAATTCCAAAAACACCACCAAGTGCAAGCGAGCCAGTATCGCCCATAAATACTTGAGCGGGATAAAAATTGAACCACAAAAAGCCTAAACCAGCACCAATTATTGCAGCTATAAAAACAGTAAGTTCTCCAGAACCAGGTAAATAAACAATGTTTAAGTAATCTGCCCAAATAACGTTTCCAGAAACATAACTAATAACAGCAAGAGCGAGCATAACAAAAGTAATTGTTCCCATTGCTAAACCGTCTAATCCATCTGTTAAATTAACTGCGTTTGAAGTTGCAGTAACAATGAAAATTACAACAGGAATATATATGTATCCAAAATCCCAGTTAAGATTTTTGAAAAATGGTAGTGTTGTTTGCGAGTTATACTCGGCAAATTCTGGCAAAAAGTAGATTGCACTTCCAACAACTAAACCAACAGAAATTTGTCCTAATAATTTATATCTTGCAATTAGTCCTTTAGGAAATTTTTTCACAACTTTTAAATAATCATCAAGAAAGCCAACGCCGCCTAAAATTAGAAGTCCAAAAAGAGCAAGTAAAATATAGGTGCTTGCTAAATCGCTCCACAATAAAACTGGCACAACAATGGCTAGTAAAATTATAAGTCCGCCCATTGTTGGAGTTCCAGCTTTTTTCAAGTGAGTTTGAGGACCTTCCTCTCTAATTGTTTCACCAACTTGTAATTTTTGTAATCGATTTATTATTTTTGGTCCAAGATAAAACGCAATTACAAGTGCGGTTATAGCCGAAATTGAAGAACGAAATGATAAATACTTAAATATTCCAAAACCTGGAATATCAAACAATTGGTTTAGATAATCAAATAAGTAATAAAACATTAGTTAATTTTCTCCCTTAATTGTTTAACAAATTCTTCCATTTTCATTCCTCGAGAACCTTTTATTAAAATTACTTGATTGCTAAAGTCGTTTTTTTCAATAAAAGTGTGTAAATTTTTTCTGTTTGCAAAGTGTTTTGAGTTAATTTTTCCAAGTTGCAATTCGGCAGAAAGATTTTTCATTAATTTTCCTAACGTGAAAACGTTCTGAATTTTACTTTTTAGAATTTGATTTGCAAATTGTTTATGAATTAAATCCGCATTTTCGCCAAGTTCAAACATATCGCCCAAAATTAAAGTCTTTGTGGAATATGTTTTAACATTTTTCACTAAGTCAATTGCAGCTTCTAGTGAAGTTGGATTCGCATTGTATGTGTCGTCAATCAACATATTTTTTGGAAATTGCTCAACAAATAGTCTGCCTTTTACTTGTTGAAGTTTGCTAATTCCTTCAATAATTTGAGCTTTAGTTAAACCCAAATGCAAAGCCACGCTAATAGCCGCTAAAATATTTTTTGCGTTTGATAATCCATAAATAGGAAGTGACAATTCAAACAATTCATTTTTGAATTGGACCGAAATTTTTGTCATTCCTTCAGATGTAAACCCAAGTAATTTGGCTTTTACATTAGGATTACCATTAAATCCAAAAGTAATTTTTTCTTTTATACTTTTTGTTGCCGATTTTATAATTGAATCATCGCTATTTACAAAAATGGTTCCGCTATTTTTTAAAGTGGCTGTAAATAAGTGACTTTTTTCGTTGTAAACTCCATTTTGGTCAACCAAATATTCAAGATGCGAATCGCCAATATTGGTAATAATTGCAAAATTTGGCGTTGCAATGTTTGCAGTATATTCAATTTCGCCAAAATGATTGGTTCCATGTTCCAAAACTAAAATTTCAGTCGAGTTTTTGGTGTCAAAAATTGTTTTTGGAATTCCGATATGATTATTATTATTTGCAATTGTCTTTTCAGTTTTGAACTTTTCTGATAGAATTGTATTTAATATTTCTTTGCTGGTCGTTTTTCCGTTACTTCCAGTTATTGAAACAACTTTTCCTTTAAACTTCTTTCTAAAAATTGACGCTAATTCACCATAAGCAATAGTTGTGTTAGGAACTGTAATAAAAGTGCATTCCAAATTGCTAAACTTTTTAATTTGACTTTTGTTAATCATAACAGAAGTAGCACCATTTTTTATTGCGTCATTTACAAAATTATGTCCGTCAAATTTATTGCCTTTTAATGCTACATAAAGCGAATTTGCCTTTATTGTGCGACTATCGGTAGATATTTTTGAAACGGTTTTGAAATTATCTGGATTATAAATAACCGAACCAGTTAAATTGAAGATGTCATTTAAATTAATTGTCATCAGTTTTCCCCAAGTATTTTATAGCCATTTCTTTATCAGAAAAATGATGTTTAACGCCATTTATTAATTGATACTCTTCATGACCTTTTCCAGCAATTAAAATAACAGCATTTGCTTCCGATTTAGTAATTGCTTGTTTAATTGCTTCTTCTCTATTTTCAATAATTGTTGGATTTTCTCGTTTAACTCCGCCAACTATTTCGTTAATTATGTCAAAAGGATTTTCATTTCTTGGATTATCCGAAGTGATATAAATTTCGCTACTTAATCTATCGGCAATTTCGCCCATAATTGGTCTTTTTGTTTTATCTCTATTTCCGCCGCAACCAAAAACTGTATGAATTGGTCTCAAGTTTTTAGCAATTTTAGTAATTGCTTCAAGAGCCTTTTCCAAACTATCGGCAGTATGCGAGTAATCAACAACAACTTTTTTATCGCCCTTGCTAATTACTTCAAATCTTCCAGGAACTTGTGGAGTTTTGTTTATTCCATTTGTAATTACATCAAAAGAGAAGTTTTCATTTATTCCAATAATGGCAACAGATGCAGCATTAAAAGCATTAAATTCACCAATTAATTTTGTGTAAAATTGAAATTCAGTACCACTTGCTTTCAATGAAAATGAAGTTCCATCCATATCGTAAGCTATGTTACAAATTCTAAAATCAGCATTTTCACTTTTTCCAAATGAATATTTTTTGGAATTATTATCCTCTAAAAGTTTTGGAGAACTTATATCATCAATATTATAAATTGCAACTGCGTTTTGAGATAAATTATCGAATAATATTTTTTTAGCAACTAAATAATTTTCAAAATTTGAGTGAAAATCCAAATGATCGGAAGTAATATTTGTAAAAATGCCGTAGTCAAAATCCAACCCTCTAACTCGTTCAAGAACTAAAGAATGAGATGAAACTTCCATAACGCAATGAGTAAATCCTTCATTGACCATTTGTCTTAAATACTTGTTTATAATATTGCTTTCGGGCGTTGTTAGTTGCGAATCCTCATTAAAATCGCCAATAATGTTGGAAATTGTTCCAAGTAGTCCAGTTTTATATCCAGCAGTTTCAAAAAGATTTTTCACAAAAAACGTGGTTGTTGTTTTACCATTTGAGCCAGTAATTCCCACAAGTTTAAGTTCTTTTGAAGGATGTTCATAAAATTCGCATGATAAATCGGCAAATGCTTTTCGGCTATTTTCCACAACAATTTTAACAACATTGTTATTAATAAAATATTCATCAGGAAAATTGTCATTTTGTTCAACAACAACAGCAACTGCTCCGTTGTTAACTGCATTATCAATAAACTTATGTCCATCGACAGAAAACCCAGAAACAGCGACAAACATTGAAGCATTTTTAACTTCACGTGAGTTATTGGTTATATCAATGATTTCTCTCGCTTCGGAAAAATCCGAAATGCTTGTCACCTTTATATTTTGGATTAACTTATTTAATAACATTAGTTTATCCTCAATTTACTGTTTAGTTTTACTGATTCGCACTTTAAATTACAAACAGAACTTTCATTTATTTTGGTTCCAGCAGCTATGCTCTGTGAAATTACATTGCCACTACCAATACTTTGATATTTAATTCCCAAATTATTCAATATTTTAATTGCATCGCGTTTAGTGTAGTTAATCAAATTTGGCATTATTGAGCCATTGCTCATTATATTTTCTTTTCTTCCAACTTTTTCAACGCGGTTTTCGTTTTGCAAATTAGAAGAAACAAAAACTTTATCATCACTTTTTTCTTTGTTTGCTATTTTTGAATCATCCAAAATTTTGTTAACATCTTTTGCTTCAATTATATTTTTATCTGATTCGGCAATGCGTAAAGCAACTTCGTGAAATATTGGAGCCGCAACTTTTCCACCATATTTTCCAACAGCAGGTGACATAACCACAATAAGTGCAATATATTTTGGATTATCTGCAGGAAAAAATCCTACAAAAGATGAGTTATAATTGCTACTCGAATATTTATTATCAATTAATCTTTGAGCCGTTCCAGTTTTTCCAGCTACTTGAATATCAGGCAATTGGGCTTCAATTCCACTTCCACTTTCAACAACATCTTTCATCATCTCAATAACTCTACTTGAAGTTTTTGATGAAATTACTGTTCTAATCTTATTTTTTGAAAACTCTTCTATCGTGTTTCCATTAGCATCTTTAATAGCTTTAATAATGTATGGTTGATACAAATCGCCACCATTTACTAACGCACAATAAGCGGTTAATAATTGAATTGGAGTAACACTAATTTCATATCCAAAAGAAATAAAATTTTTGGATAATTTTGAATATTGCTTAGGTTTTTTCAAAAATCCTGGAGTTTCGCCTGGCAAAGTTATTGAAGTCAAATTTCCAAAACCATAATCTCTTAAATATCTGTAAAATGTATCATTATTTATTCTATCGCTCAATTTTGCCATTCCAATATTACTTGAGTGAGCAATAATTTCGGAAGCCGTTAAGCGTTGATATTGATGTGTATCTTTAATTGTTGCACCTTTTACTTTATAAACACCATTTTCTGTATTTATTACTTCAGTTTCCTTTGTAAGTCCTTCTTCAAGAAGAATCGACATAATCAGCGGTTTAATTGTAGAACCAGGTTCATAAGTATCAGTTAATATTCTATTTCTAAGTTGAGAATCGGCACATTGACTGTAATTTGCTGGATCATAATCTGGTTTATTGCTCCATGCTAAAATTTCGCCGTTTGATGGATCCATAATAATTCCAACAGCTGATTCGCCTTGGAACTTCGCTAATCCTTTATCTAATTCTTCTTCCAAAATTGTTTGGCAATTTCTATCAATAGTAAGTTCAATATTGTTTCCAGAAATTGGATTTTTTGAATTTACTTGATCAACTGAAACAACTCTTCCTTGAACATCATTTTCAATAAATATTTTACCATCATTACCAGTTAAATACTTATTAAATTGAGCTTCAATACCAGAAATTCCATCCATATTTGAACCAACAACACCAAGGATATGCGAAGCCAAACTACCATAAGTGTATAATCTTGAGTAATCCTCAACTTGAAAATATCCAGTAATCATTAAATCGCTTAATTTCAATACTTTTTCCTTCGGTGCTTTTTTTTCAACACAAACATTTTTATTTGCGCTATTCAAAATTCTTAGATAATGGGTTTCACTTTTTCCAAAAATTGAGGCAAATCTTTTAGCAATATTTGCCTTTGCTTTGGAATTTGTCATTCTTGTATCAATAAATAAAGAAACTCCATTTTCAGTATAAGCTAAAACATCACCATTTCTATCAACTATTGAACCGCGTTCAGCTTTTACATCAACAGATTTTTTTTGCTGTCTATTAGCAATTTTTGAATATTTTTCATTATCCACTATTTGAATAGTAATTAATCTATAAACAAGCATTAAAAACATAGTAAAAACAAAAAATAATACTAAAAGAACGCGCGAACTATTCATATTTGCTATCAACAATTTGTTTTATTTGGTCAATTTGTATTTGATCAATTGAAATATTTTCAATTCTATGATCAACTCTCACTAAACCCAATTTTGTTTTAGCAATTTCCACAATTCTATCTTCAGCAGTTAATTTTTGAACCATAACAATTTTTTTTTCTAACATATTTTGGACAACTTCAACTTCTTTTTCTTTTTGATAAATCTCTTTATATAAAAATTTTACTTCTGTTCGTAAAAAAAGGAATCCAAAAATTAACCCAACAAATGGAAGAACAACAAAAATCAATAAATTGCTTATTGACATTTTTCTCTTTGGTTGTTTGGTATTTTCCTTTTTTATCATATTTTTTCTGCAACTCTTAATTTTGCACTTCTTGATCTTTTATTTACAGCAATTTCGCTCATACTTGGAACTATTGGTTTTTTAGTAATAATTCGCAATTCTGGTTCAGTATTACACACACACACTGGATATTCTGGTGGACAAATGCAATTTTTTGTCTTTTCCTTAAAAAAATCCTTTACAATTCTATCTTCAAGCGAGTGGAAAGTTATAACAGCGATTCTTCCATTAGTATTTAGTACTGAAACAGCTTTTTCGAGAAAATCTTCTAACTCATCCAACTCATTATTTACATAAATTCTTAACGCTTGGAATATTCTTGAAAGAGCTTTTGTTAAAAATTTTTCTGGAGTAAATTCTTCGATAATTCCCTTCAACTGTCCCGAAGTTTTGATTTTAGTACTACTTCTATAATTGCAAATAGCATTTGCTATTTTTTTTGAATTTCTCTCTTCACCATAATTGAAAAATATGTCAACAAGTTCTTTTTCATCCAATTTATTCAAATAATATGAAGCTGGCTCACCTTGTGATTTATCCATTCTCAAATCGAGAGCAACATCTTCACGAAAAGTAAATCCCGAATCTTTATTATCCAATTGGAATGAAGAAACACCCAAATCGACAAATATTCCATCATATTTTTCAATGAACTCAATTTTAGAAATATTTAGAATATTTGTAAAACTTGTATTGTATAACTTTACTCTTTCATCACTTTTAAATTTATCTAAACAAAATGTGAATGCGTTAGCATCTTTATCAGTTCCAATAAACTTGGCTTTTTGAGATAATTTTGATAAAATTGCTTCTGAATGCCCACCAAAACCTGTTGTTCCTTCAAAATAGTAACCAGATTTATTAGTTACTAAGTTGTCAATACTTTCATTTAATAATACTGGTATGTGGTGGTTCATTGGTCCATAATTTTATTTTTCAAAAAAAATCAAATTGTTACAACATTTATTTTATCATACATCCATTACTTCTTTAGCTATTGTTTCATAAGGTTCTTCAATTTCTTTTAAATATGCTTCGTATAATTTTGGACTCCAAACTTCGATATATTTGTTCATTCCAAGAATTATTACATCCTTATCAATTTCAGCTGAATCTATTAATTTTTTTGGTACTAATAATCGTGATTGAGTGTCAAAAGTATCTTCAGTTGCTTCTTGCAAAAACAATCGCATAAATTTTGCATCTTTTGGATCAAATGTGTTTAATTTGTCCAATTTATTAGCAACCAATTCCTTCCAATAATCCATTGGATAAATATTAATACACTTGGACGAACCGCGTGTAAGTACAAAAGTATCGTTCGCTTCTGGAGAAACAAATTTTCTTAGTTTTGCCGGAATTGAAATTCTTCCCTTTGCATCAATCGAATAATTATAACTACCTAAAAACATATCATTTTCGCACTTTTTGACATAATTAGGGAAAGTTAAACATTCTTTCCCACCACTACCCAAAATAACTCTTTTAATAGGGAAAAGTCAAGTTTTTTTTAAAATATTTTTATTTAAGTTGAAGTAAAATAACATAGTTATAGTGATTAATAATCCGACGGATTTTTAATTTTATCAAATTGGATTTGAATCTTGGTAGGAAAAATAGGTGAGCCAACTACCAGAGTCGAACTGGTGACCTACTCATTACGAATGAGTTGCTCTACCAACTGAGCTAAGTTGGCTTATAAAATTAAAAAATGAGTACACATTTTTTGCATACTCACTTAATAATTAAATTGATTAAAAAACCAAACAATTAAAGTTTCTTCTTATGTCTATTTTTTCTTAATCTTTTCTTTCTCTTATGAGTCGACATTTTATGACGTTTTCTTTTTTTTCCACTAGGCATAGTGCTTTCTCCGTTAGTGATTATCTAATAAATTTTTTGCTTTAATTCCAATATCAGAATTTGGATCTATTTTTATTGCTTTTTCAAAATATTCTTTTGATTTAGCGTTATTTCCATTAGCCGAGTTTACAATTCCTAAATTAAAATGACCAATTTGGTGTTTGGGATTAATTAAAATTCCACTTTCCATTGTTTTAATAGCAGAATTCAAATCGCCCAATTGGTAATAACAAACTCCCATATCTATAATTACATCTACGTTTTTGGGGTCTTTATCTAAATATTTTTTATAATTTTCAATTGCTTTTTGATAAAAGCCAGAATCATTTAATAAATGGGACAAATTTAATAACGAATTTAAGTCGTTTGGATTATTTTGAACTTTTTCTTCCAAATCTTTTATTTCGTTCATTGTTGTTAGGTCTGCACCATTATGAGTGTGAGCATCATTTTCCGAGCTTACAAAATTTTGAACTTCTGAAACTTTAACACCATCTAAGGTGCCTGTAGAATATAATATTACCATTCCAATTATTACTAAAAAGAAAGCTAAATATGCAAGTTTTACAAAATTTATCTCTTTTGTTTTATTTGGAGTATTATTTTTCATCTAAATGTCGCTTCCTTTAACTTTCATTCCTTTATTAACCGCGTTTTTGAAATCTTTTGAAAACTTAAAAGTTGGAACAAAATGTTCATCTACATAAACCTTTTCGCCAGTTCTAGGATTTCTTGCATATCTAGAATTTTTCTTTTTAACTCTATAACTTCCAAATCCTCTAATTTCAATTCCATTTCCTTCGCGTAATGATTGAATAACTGTATTTAGGAATCCTTCAATAATTGCTTCAGTTTCTAATTTTGTTAATCCAGTCCCCTCGGCAACTCTTTCCACGATATCAGCTTTGGTCATACCTATTCCTTAAACTTATTTTTAGAAAATATATTAGAGCTACGAAATTTATAAAAATAGGCTCATATTTCAAAGTCTAAAATAATATAAGTTTTTATTAATAAATAAGTTACAGAACAAAGTGAGAAGTAGATTTTGAATACTTCCAAAATGTGCCGCACTTTTTAATAAACGTAAAGAATTAAGTATGCTTTCACAAAACATTAAATTTGAAGAAGATAACTAATAATGATATATTTGGGTTCAATAAATTATTTTAATGAATGGAATTATTACCAATTATATATCTGAGTTTGCTCATTGTCGGTATTTTAGCGATAATTGTGATTATTTTTTCCTTTGTGTCATTTCAAGTTCGGAAAAAACTAGGCAATTTGCCCAACGAAAAAATAAGCAACAATGAACGAAACAAAAAAGTAAAAGTAACTAATCCAGATATTTCTTCTTCAAAGGACAAAAAACATCATCCTAAAGTTCAAACTCTTTCAAAACAAAAAAGTAATTCATATTCTGAAAAAGAGAAAAAAGTTGCAGAAGAGGATTCTGGACATTATAAAAAACCTACAAAAGAAACGCCTAAAAAACGAGTTGTTATTCTAAACGAAAATTTTGAAGACGATTATTATGACAAAGATTCATCAAGCAAAAATCCTAAATATCACCAAATAAAGATTGAATCCAAAAAAGATGGTTGGAACTAACTTTTTAATCCAGCAACGATTCCAATAAATCCAAAAGTTCTGTCATTTTTTCCGTAATTGCAATTATCGGTTCTGATGTTGTCATGTCAATTCCAGCTTTTTTAAGCACTTCAATTGGATAATCAGAACTTCCAGCGTGCAAAAACGCTAAATATTTTTGAACGGCTTCATCTCCATCCAACTTAATTTTCTTGGAAAGAGTTTCGGCAGCAGCAAAACTTGTAGCATATTGGTAAACGTAAAAATTGTAATAAAAATGCGGAACTCGTGCCCAAGTAAAAGTTTCTTCATCATCCAAAGTCATTTCACTTCCCCAAAATTTGAGGTGCAATTCGCCATAAAGTTTTGACAAAACATCTGGAGTAAGAGCCTCGCCGTTTTGATTTTTTTCGTGGACAATTTGTTCAAATTTTGCAAAAAGTGTTTGTCTATAAAAAGTTGTAACAATATTTGTAATATGCTTTTCAATTAGCGAAAGTCGTTCGTCTTTATTTTCCGATTTTTGAATTAAATAATCCAGCAACAAGGCTTCATTAACTGTTGAAGCAACTTCGGCGACAAAAATTGAATAGTTTGCGTAAGGATATGGTTGACTTTCTCCTGTGTAAAAGGAGTGCATATTATGGCCCATTTCGTGTGTTAAAGTGAAAATGTCGTTCAATTCATCTGTCCAATTAAGAAGCACATATGGATGAACGCCAAAAGTGGTTCCGGAAGAATAAGCACCGCTTCTTTTAGCTTTTGTCTCAAAAACATCAATCCATCTATTTTCGAATGCATATTTTACATCACTAATATACTTTTCACCCAATGGATTTATCGAATTTAGGACAATTTGCATTCCTTCTTCGTAAGAATATTTCTTTTTAACAGACGGAAACAATGTAACATAGGCATCATAAGCATGAAAAGTTTCAAGTCTTAGAATTCTTTTCTTCAAAGCAGCCCATCTGTGTAGCGGAGCCAAATTTTCGGAAACGGTGTTTACCAAATTGTCATATACTGAAATTGGAATATTGTTTGCATCCAGCGCAGCTTCTCGGCTTGACGAATAGTTTCGAGTTTGTGCAACAAAGTAATTTGATTGAATATTTCCACTAAATAATGCTCCAAGCGTATTTTTATATTCGGCAAAAGGCGTGTAATAATTTTTGTAAAATCTTTTTCTATATTCTCTATCCAAAGAATACATTGCGGAGCCATATCTTCCGTGAGTAATTTCTATATCGTTTCCATTTTCATCTTTTATGGTAGGAAATTTCAAGTCAGCGTTTGTTAAAAGTCCAAAAACAGATGAAGCAACTTGCAAAGATGGCGAAACATTAGCCATAATTTTTTCTTGTTCGGCACTTAATGTAAACGCTTTTGTTCGCAATAAATCATCAATTAAGTGTCTATAAACTGACAATTCTTGGTTCTCTTTAATAAATAAATTAAGTTTTTCCTCTAGAATATCCAAAATTTCTGGTTTAATAAACGAAGAAGCGGCAGATAGTTTTGATGCAAGAATCATTAATCTATCGTACATTCCTTGATATTTATCGTTTGTTAAATCAATATCTTTAGCTAACATTGCATATAGATGAAGTCTATCTAAATTAATTCCAATTGCCTCGTCGTATTTCAAACAAGCTAATAAATTTTCGGCAGATTTATCCAAAGTTCCAACAAACTTGCCCAATTCAGTTGTTTTTGATTCTAAATTTCTAAACGAATTTTCCCAATCGGTGTCTGTTGGATAAATATCAGCTAAATTCCATTTATATTTATCATCAATTTTTTCACGTTTTAACAAACCGGAATTACTTTCCTTTTGTTCAAAATATCTTTCAATTTTAATTTTACTTAACAAAATTTCTCCAATCACTTTTGTTAATCAATAACACAATTATTCTTGTTCGAAAAATAGCAACTTTTGCAATGATTTTTATTTTTATTGTAAATCCCTTCACGCATTTCGTTGATTGCGGAATAAATTTTAGTTTCAAATTCAGTTAGTATTTCGGAAGAAACATTTATTTCGGCAATTTCATCTGGCTTTTCGATAAAAACTAACTTGCAAACCACATTTTCGACTTCTGGATTTATTTTTTTCACTAAATAAGCATAAAACATAAGCTGATATTTATAGTTTTCCAACTTTTCTTGAGCAGAATATTTTTTCAAACTATCTGTTTTATAGTCGATTATTTGTGCGGTTTTATTATCAATAATTAGTTTATCAATAATTCCATAAAGATAAAAATCCTTTTGTTTAATATAAATTTCGTATTCATTTCTATAATTTTGGAAAGAAGTGATTTGCTTATAAATTTCTGAATTATAATAATTTTTAACCAAACTAAAAATCTCTAATTTGCTCTTTTCCAAATCAATTTTGGCTGTTGATTGCAAATTTGTTTGTAAAAGTTGTTCAATTCTGTTTTCTAACTTTTCGAGACAAATTTCTTCTTCCAACAATTTGTGAATTATGCTTCCTTGCATATTTGCAGGAATTGTGTCGTTTATTTCATCATTTTCTTTGCTAAAATCAACTATTAATTCATTTTCCTTTTCTTTATAGAAAAGAGAAGTAAAACCCAAATCGTAAACTAAATAATATTTGAACGGACATTGGTTAAATACAGAAATTTTACTTGCGGAAATAATTTCATTTTGCTCAATATCACCTATTAAATCCGTTTGAATTTGAAAATTGTTTGTGCCATTTACACCACTTTCGGTTTCAATTATTGAATCAGAAATTTCGATTTGCGTAATAAAAGGAATTTCGAGACTAATTTCCCTTTCGTGATTAACAAAACCGTTTTTGTCTTCCTTCATGGCAGTAATATTGCCAATTAAATTTTTACTTTCGGAAAAATCGCTAATATGCAATCCTTTACAAAATAGCTCAAAAAGTGAGTTATTTACAAATATTTTATTCTTTTTAACTGATGCTGAGATAAAAAGATAACTTTCAGCACGTGTAACGGCAACGTATAAAAGTCTTTTAAGTTCGGCACTACTCTTTTTCAAACTGATGTAATTATAAATTCCAATAATTGGAGCTGTTATATTTGATTCAGAAAAGTTTTCATTGGAAGTTTTTGTTAAAATTCCAAACTCTTTATCAACACTAACTTGCTTTGCTTTTACTTTGTCGTCCATTCCTGTACTATTTGTGTCAATTAAAAATACGACAGGAAATTCCAAACCTTTTGATGCGTGAATTGTCATTAATTTCACATTTTTATCATTTTCGGAAATTACAGCTTGGCTTTCATCTTCTGTTTTTTCAATAGCTTCTTTTAAGTAAAGTACAAAATCGTAAAGTGTTGTTGAACCTTTGCTCATAAACGAAATTGCGGTGCTTATCAGTTTGGCCAAATTTGAAAATATTTGTTTGCTATTTTTTAATTCAGAAACTTTGCTCCAATAACCAGAATCCTGCAAAATATCTCTTATTAATACCGAAAGTTGCTTTGATTTTACATTTTGCTTATCCATAATAAGTTGAAAGCTAATTTTTTTAACTTCTTCATTACTTTCGGCATATTTGAGTAGTTTGTCGTAAAATGATTCGCCTTTAAAATTAGAAATTTCAAACAGAATTTTATCGGATAACATAAAAAATGGCGAACGTAAAATTGCAATTAAAGCTTCATCACTTTTTGAGTTTAGCAAAAAATTTAGATAATTATAAACATCATAAATTTCTTGTCGCTGATAAAATCCTTTTCCACCATAAATTTGATATGGAATGTTAAACTTTTGCAATTCCTTTTCCAATTTGGGAAATACCTTTCTTTTTCGAGCGAGAATTGCAATATCTTTAAACTCAATATTCTTATTTTTCACCAAATCAAGAATTTTTTTTGCAACTAATTGAAATTCACTTTCTGTTTCGCTGCTCTCTTTATCGCTAATTTCATCATTTTCTTCGGCCTCTGATTTATCATTTTCAGCTGAAATTAAAAAAGCTATTTCACTTTCGGCTTCTTCAGTTTTGGCAAAAACTAATTCGTCATATTTTACTTCGTTAAACAACAAATTTGGATTTGTGAACAAATTGCTGAATAATTTATTTGTAAATAGCGTTAATTCTTTGGATAATCTAAAACTATGTGGCAATTGTAGCAGACTTGTTTCATCGTTTGCGTCTTTAATTGCATCTTTTGTTTTGTTAAATATTTGCAAATCGGCACCGCGAAACATATAAATGCTCTGCTTTTCGTCACCAACTATAAAAAGATTTCCGCGTTTTAAGTAATCAAGTATTGGAATAAAAATATTGTATTGCGTTTCATTTGTGTCTTGATATTCATCAATCATAAAATATTGATATTTTTCAGCCAAATAGGATTTAACATCCTCACGTTGAACCAACTTTTCAGCCAAAAGCAATAAATCTTCAAAATCAAGAAATCCTCTTTGCATTTTTTTTTGAGTATATTTTGCCAATATTGGATTAAACAAATTCAAAATATCAAATCCATATTCCGCTAAATCCATTTCGGCTAAAGCGTAATTTGGCGAGTAGTTTATCAATTTAAATTCCACGTTAAAAGATTCCACAAATTCGATACTATTGTAAATCCCTTCTCTAAATTTGCTTTGCAAATATCCTCTATCCTTTACCGTTCCGCTACTTTTAGTCAATATTTTTTCCAAAATATTTTTAATGATTTCAATCAAATTGAACACATTATTTTCAGTTGTTGCGGAGCTGATTAGAGCGTTTATCTCGTTTACAATTTCATTATTTGGCTTTATTTCATCGGCTCTTTGATTTATTTCTTTTGTGGCTCTTAAAAAATTCGTGATTTTTTCACTAAATATTTGCTTAAAATATGTCTCAAATTTTTCGCTAAATATTTTCGCGGCTTTTTCCACATCTTGATTATATATAGTTTCGATAATTTTTTCAATTTCCTTTTGCTTGTAAATCATTTCTTTTAAAACTGATTTTAAAGCTTTTTGCGAACCTAAAAGACGGATATTCCGTTTCACATATTCAAGTAACTCGTCATTATTTCTAATTGATTTTTGAATAATTTCATCAATTGAAGAAATTATAAGTTCGTTAGCTGTTCTTTGGTCAATTGGTGAAAAATTTGCGTCAATTCCAGCTTCTGTTGGAAATTCCTTTAGTAATTCAATACAAAACGAGTGAATTGTCGAAATTTTAGCCGAAACCAACTCACGTCTAATTTGCTCAAGTTTTTTAACTCGTTTAAGGTCAGTTTCTTCCGAAATACCTTTTTCTATTTCATTAGCAATTCGTTTATATAATTCCGAAGCAGCTTTTTCGGTAAAAGTGATAGCAACAATATTCTTTAATTCAACATTTTCATCATAAATAATTGATAAAAATCGGCGAACCAAAACAAATGTTTTTCCAGAACCAGCATTTGCAGTTAAAGATATGTGTTTACTATAATTTAGAGCGTCTTTTTGATATTGAGTTAAATTAGGCATTAGTTTTAATTTCTATTTTAATTATTGTCCCATTTTCTGAAGTTTGAGCAATTGAAATTTCACCATTTGTTTGGTGTAAAAATCGTCTAATTAATGCCAAACCCAATCCCATTCCAGTTGTTTTTGTAGTAAAATTATCCTCAAAAATTCTTGCAACAATTCCTCTTTCAATTCCATCACCATCATCTTTGATTAATAATTCGATTAAATTTACTTGCTTATTTATCATAATTTCGATGTTTTTTGAATTTGCTTGAATCGAATTTCTTACAAGATTTATAATCATTCTTTGAAATTGTTCTTTGTCACTTAGCAATTTAATGTTTAATTCGCTTGTTTTTAGATTTATTGTACAATCTTCATCAATGAACAAATCAACAGTTTCTCGAATAATTTTCACAATTTCTACTTCCTCCAATTTTAAACTTGGCATTTTTGCAAAATTTGAAAATTCTGAAGCTATATTTTTCAAAATATCAATCTGATTTATAATGGTTGAAGTTACTTTTTCGAAAATTGAATTATATTTTTCACTTTTATCGTTGTGAGCGGCAACTAAATGTTGAACTGCCAACTTCATTGGTGTTAATGGATTTTTTATTTCGTGAGCTACTTGTTTCGCCATTTCTCGCCAAGCGGATTCGCGTTCAACTTCTGCCAACTGAATTTGATTTTTTTTAAGTTCGCGAACCATTTGATTAAATCCATCAATTAGTTCCTTCACTTCTCCATTTTCATTATTTGGCAATTGGATTTCCATATCACCACTTCCAACCGAGCGAGTGGCTTTTGTCAATTTTTCAATTGGCGATGAAATTTGATTTGCCAAAATTGTACTTAAAATAATTATAAAAATAATTGCCAACGAATAAGTTCCAAAAAGGAAAACATTTAGCTCAATTCCACTCATCGGAAGTTGATAATTGTTAAAAAGATCGCTCACTTTAACAATATATTGCACGCCGTTAATGTTGGAATTGTGATAAAGTGTGTTAAAATAATAATTATCAACATTTTCTTTTAGTATTACTTCCTTCATTCCGTGTTTATTAAAAGCTAAAAATATTTCTGGATTTAGCATAATTGGCAAAATTCCAATTTTATAATACGTGCCTTGCGAGCTATAAATCAAATTTTCATTTTCATAAATGGAATAATTTATCCCCAAATCCTTAGTTGCTTTATCAAAAATTGATTGAACATTTAGCGAAGATGAATTTATGTAAGTATTTAAATATTCTTTAACGCTATCAGCTCTTTTTCCCAATTTATAATTTATTGCTTCCTCGTTTTTTTCATCCGTGATATTTTTTAAATAAGAAGCTAAAAAAATCATTGGAAGAATTGAGACAATTAGCAACGAAATAAGAATTTTGGATTTAAAACTAATTCTGATTTTGTGCCAATTTTTATAATTTAATATTAAAAATAAGCCTAAAACAAATAATATTAGAATGCTATGAATAAAAAAGACTTTGAAAAAGTCGAACAAACTCCAGCTAATATCCTTGTTGCTTAAACCAACAGCAAGCAAAATTTCATCAGAATTATCTCTATATTTTTTAAGATAAAACGTATTATTTTCACCATTTAGCTTAATAATTTCCCAATTTTCTTCACTTTTGGTTGAGGCAGAATTTTTAATTGCATTTTCTTCGTTTTTTGTTAGAAATATATTTGTAAAATAATTGGATAATTTTTGATTTCTAAATTCATAAATTTTAAGCAAATCTAAATTAACCGATAATTTTTTGAATAAACTAACAGAGCTAATTAGTTTATAATTATTATCAATTCCAATTTTATAAGCATCATAAACTGCCGATATTTCCACAAATCCAACAATTAAATTGTCCTTTTTAATTTCGATAATTGCAGAAATAACAGTATTTGAAGAATCATTATCAAATATTTCAATTTTATGGTTGGCAATATCGGAATTTGGGTAATTTCCCCAATTCCAAATAAATGGCTTATTTAAGCGATATTCAAAACTTCCTATTAAATTTCTATTTGCGTCAATTATATTAATTTGCGAGGATTGAACTTCGGACGAAAGGAATGATTTTGTCCACAATAAAAACGCTTCTGCATTAAAATTACTATTTTGAAATGCCATTTTACTTGCAAAATTTTCATCAAAGGAAATTTTTCGCAAAGCATCATCCACATAATATTGATATAAATCAACATCCGAGCGAGTAATTTCACTTGCAATTGTTTTAAGCGAGTTAATTTCCAACTTACTATTATAAAAATTCAAAAATGTGATTGAAATTATAGAACTTGAAAAAAGTATAATAATTGCTTTGGTAAAATTTGAATTGCAATAATAAAACCAAAAGTAAGTTAATCCAAAAACAAAAATGACAAAAAGCAAACTCAACAAAATTGAACTTTTATTAAACAAAAACTCATCAACAAAAACAATAATTAGTGTTATCAAAAACACAATTATTTGCCAAAATGTTACTTTTTTCTTGTTTTGTGGATTTGGAAAATTGATTATTAGCAAAACGAGAGTTAAAGAAACGAGCAAAGTAATTAGTCCGACAAGAATTATATTTAAATACATAAAAATTGTTAGAAAACTTGCCGAAATTGAAGCATCTTTAAAATATAGGATTGAAGAATCAAAAATTATACTTTTGAGCGTTGATGCAAATCCGTTATAAAGTAGAATTAACAAAATAATCGCAAAAAATGAGGAAATAGCTTTCGCAATACTACTCATATTTTGTAAATATTCACTTTTGGAAATTGTAAAGAATATTTTTTGGCTAATAATTAATACCGAAATGACTGTAAAAAAAAGCTCAATCGGCGATTTTGTTAATCCAAAAGCAAATGTAGATGAAAAATAAGATGGATTTGTTAAATCGGCAAAGCTAAAATAATTACCAAAATCGAATATTGACATCAGAATTCTGCCAATAATTATTGAAATTGTAAAATAAACCGTTCTATAAAAGCCGTGTTTTTTATCAATTTTCGAATAAAATCCAAGCAGAAAAAACCCAACTGCTAAAAATACAAGTACATTTTGAATAAATGATATTTTCTCCTGCAATTTTTCAACTTCGGCATTTTTACTAATTGCATTAATTTTTATACTTCCAATCGGATTGCCATGTTTGTTTTTTATATCCGAAACACCTTCAATTTTACTTTCGTTATTAAAATTTATTGAAATTGAAGCATCAAATTTTTGGATTATTTCTTCTTCGAGGTTTAACTTTTGATAAAATTCATTTTTTAGCTCATATTTTCTTTGAATTGGAATTGCTACAAAAATTTGAACTGACTCAATTTCCGAAATACTTGCCAAATATATTGTTAAAGGAGTTTCAAAAAAGAAAGCTTTACCACTTCCCCAAATACTTAAATTCTCTTTTAGTTCGTAATTTGAAATAATTTGTGTTTTGTTCCAACCAACAATTTGATTGTTTTTAAATATATTTACAAAGGTTAAATTATGATTGTTTTGACTCAAATTTTCTAAATAATCTGAAATTTCTTTCGGTTTGTATTGCAAAATATTTTGAGATATTTCGGAAATATTGGAAAATATTTCACTTTCATTTTTTGAAATTATTGATTGAATTTCGACACTAATTTCATTCTCTTTTAATTTGAACTCATTTTCCCAATTTTGTGAGTAGTTTTCAATTATAACAGATGCAAATAAACCCGAAATTATCAAAAGAGTAATTGATAAAACCGATAGAAGCAAATATTTGTTTTTGATTATTTTGTTAGTCATTAGTTATAATTATTTGAGAAATTTTCCAACTATCGTTTTCCCGTTTTAAAGCCATAAAAACTTGCGATTCGCCCCTAATTCCATTTTTGCTGTACACAAATTTTCCAATTGCAAAAGGCTTTTCGCCATTATTGTTAGTCGAAATCAATTTAAACGAAATTGGTTTATAATTTTGAAGAAAATCCTTCAAAATATAATAAGTTTGGCTTGAGCTATAATATGCCGATTTACCGCTTTCGAGACAAATGTATGTTTCGGATACAATATTGTTGGAAAATTCCTTTATAGCGCCAGTTCTAATTCCATTTTCAAACGAAGCAAATATTTTGTCTATCTCAGAATTTGAACTTACTTGTGTAAATATCGATTTTGGATAAATCAATAATATCATTAGAATTAAAAATAATATTTTAGGAACTTTTTTCATTTAAGACCTATTTTAATAACTAAAATATACTAAATGGGATTTAAATTAAGAAACTTTTGTTGCTTTTGAAAAAAAAGAACCAGTTCTTAATGCTGGTTCTTTTTGGGGAGATATGTTTAATAAATTTAATTTACTGTTCTATTAACTATTACTTCTTGTTTTTTAGTTCTTTCGCCAATTCCACGATTTGTTTTAAGCTCAATATTACCAGTAGCGGTTTGATAAGCCCAATCGAATGTAACTGCATCGTCATAAAGTTCCGAAATTCGTATTTTGGCAAAATGGTTATCGTAAGTCCAAATTATATAAGTATTTCCTCTAATTGCTCTAACATATTTTATATTTTCGTCAGGTTGCGCTGCTACCCAACCATCAACTGGAGCAACTGAAATATCATAAATGCTATTAGTTCTGCCCATATCTTGAATATCGGAATCAACCCAAACATTAAGATAAAGAACACCATTATAATTTTCGAAAAAGAAATCAGTATAATCAGAATTGTAGCTTTCTACTCTATAATTGCTAAAATCATAACCAGAATAATTTGGATAAGTTCTAAAATCATAAATAATTTGGTCAAATCCTTCTGGACGAGGTGTATCGTAAGCAACATCATAACTCAATTCGCTTTCATTTCCGTCATAATCATAAGAAGCAACTGCGTAGTAATTTGTAATTCCATTAGATGCACCATAATCGTTAAAATACGAATTACTTGTTGTGCCTAACAAATGATATTCTCCGTCGTAAGAATCGCTATAATAAACCGCATAACCAGCTAAATCGTCACTATAAACTGGATTCCAATCAATAATTACTAAATTATCACCGGTTTCGGTAGTTATGTTTGTTGGAACACTTGGTGGAATGTTGTCAACATAGAACATAGCTTCATCTTCACAAGAAACTAACATCATTGATGTTAATAATACAAGAATCTTAAATAGGGCTTTCATTTTATCCTCCAGTTGTTTTTTAACTTTAGTACAAATTGAATGCCACAATTATTTGAATAAAGTTCTTTGTTTTGGAAATAGAAAATGGATAATTGCGAAAAAATTAAACTTCACTGTTCACAAAAGTAGTCAACAGTGAAGTTAATTATTAACAATTAAATATTTTGGAATTGACCGTCAAAATACATTTTTGAATTATTAATTACTGCAATTGATTTACCTTTTAATTCCCTTCCATTAAAAGGGGTATTTTTTGATTTGGATTTAGAGTATTTAATATCAAATTTATATTCATAGTCCAAATCTATAATAGTAAAATTTGCCTTTTCACCAACTTCAAAAAGAGGAATTTCGAGATTTAAAATTTTTCTTGGATTAAGAGCTAATTTTTCGACAACTTGTTCAAGAGTCAATTTACCTTTGTGATAAAGCTCGGTTAATGTAAGTCCTAATTGAGTTTCGAGTCCAATAATTCCGTTTGGTGCATAAATATATTCTAATTCTTTGTCCTCTATTGAATGAGGTGCATGGTCACTTGCAATACAATCAATTGTGCCGTCTTGCAAACCTTCAATTATTGCATCAACATCCTTTTGTTGGCGTAATGGAGGATTCATTTTATAATTTGTATCAAAATTTCTCACACATTCATCCGTAAGTGTAAAATGATGTGGTGCGGCTTCGGCAGTAACATCTACACCGCGAATTTTAGCTTCTCTAACAAGTTCAACAGAACGTTTTGAACTAATATGAGCAATATGAATTTTCCCACCAGTGTATTCAGCTAGAAGAATTCCTCGCATAACCACTAAATCTTCGGCAACTGTTGGAATTGATGGCAAGCCAAGTTCAGTTGAAACAAAACTTTCATTCATTGAACCACCAGCTAAAGATTCATCTTCACAATGTTCAATTATAGGAGAATCAATCATTTTTGCATATTCTAAAGCATTTCTTAAAAGTGAAGCCGTTTTAACTGCCGTTCCATCATCCGAAAATCCAACTGCGCCAGCGTCATAAAGTTCAAGCATTGGAGCAAGGCCTTCACCTTTTCTTCCTTTTGTAACTGCTCCAATTGGATTAACATCAACCAGATGACCTTTTGCTCTATCAATTATAAATTTAACAACCTCTGCCGAGTCAATAGCAGGATTTGTATTTGGCATACATGCAACACCAGTAAAACCACCAGAAGCAGCGCTATTGCTACCAGAAATTACTGTTTCTTTGTCTTCACCGCCTGGTTCTCTAAAATGAACGTGCATATCAAAAAGTCCAGGAACGCAAATTTTTCCACTAAAATCAAAAACTTTTGCATCACTATTTTGCGAGGCATCAAGGTTTTCAATTTTATCAATAATTCCATCTTTTATCAAAACATCGGATAACAAATCTAAATTTTGTTCAGGATTTAATAATCGCAAACCTTTTAATATTATTTCCATAAATTATTCCTCGCTTTTTGTGCCTAATAAATATAATACTGCCATTCTAATTGCAACACCATTTGTAACTTGATTAAGTATAATTTGAGAAGAACCATCAGCTACTTCAGATGAAACTTCGACACCTCTGTTTATTGGTCCTGGATGCAAAATTAAAATATTAGGATTATTTTTTTCAATTCGTTCTTGTGTAATTCCAAAATAGTTGTGATACTCGCGAACTGAAGGAATTAAAACTCCAGCATCCCGCTCTAATTGAATTCGCAAAACATTTAACACATCATTTTCAGCCATTGCTTTATCAATATTGTTATAAACCTTTACTCCAAAATCTTCCATTCCCCAAGGAATCATTGTAGAAGGTCCACAAACTGAAACATTTGCTCCCATTGTTTGCAATCCGTAAATGTTTGATAACGCAACTCTACTGTGGCTAATATCGCCAACAATGCAAACATTAAGTCCTTCAAGTTTTCCAACTTTTTCTCTAATTGAATACATATCAAGCAAACCTTGTGTTGGATGTTCGTGTCTGCCATCGCCAGCATTAATAATTTTTGCGTTGGATATTTGTGTAAGATATTTTGGAATTCCAGCAGATTCGTGGCGACAGACAATCATATCAACTTTCATTGCTTCAATATTTTTTACCGTATCTTTGAACGATTCCCCTTTTGAGGCGCTACTTCCAGACTTTGAAAAATTTATAGTATCAGCAGAAAGTCGCTTTTGCGCCAATTCAAACGATAGTCGTGTACGGGTTGAATTTTCATAAAAGAGATTAACAATTGTTTTACCTTGAAGTGTTGGAACCTTTTTTATTGGTCTTTCAAGCACTTCTCTAAAAGTTATAGCCGTATCCAATATTAATTGGATGTCTTCTTTAGGAACATCTTTTAATCCCAGAAGATGATTTGATGATAAACTCATTAATTTACCTTTATTTAACTATTTTTAATTTCAACAAGATAGACTGAATCTTCATCGTCAATTTCAGTCATTTTTACTTTTACTTCTTCATTTATTGATGTAGGAATATTTTTCCCAATATAATCTGCCGTAATTGGCATTTCTCTATGACCTCTATCAACCAAAACGCAAAATTGAATTGTATTTGGTCGTCCAAGATCCATTATTGCATCTAAAGCTGCGCGAACTGTTCTGCCCGTATATAAAACGTCATCAATTAAAATTACATCTTTCCCCGATAAATCAAACGAAATATCAGTAACCGAAACTTCTGGTTGCTTTAATCTAATTCTAAAATCATCACGATAAAGTGTGGTATCTAAAGTACCCAAATTAGGCTTTGTCCCCTCAATCAAATTAATTTTAGATTGAATCCTTTTAGCAAGAAATTCCCCTCTTGTTCGCATTCCAAGAAGCACAATATTTTCAGAGCCTTTGTTGTGCTCAATTATTTCATGAGCTAAACGAGTGATAGTTCGGTCTAATCCAAGACTATCTATTATTTTTGCTTTTATGTCCATATACAAAAAATCCTCATTGACTCGCGTCGCAGAGGTCCTTATTAGTTTAATATGTTATTTAATTTTGTCAACCTTGCTTATCTCTCGGATAAATTTAAAGGAAATAATTTTATATAAAAAAAAGGATTGTTTTTCAACAATCCTTTCAATTTTTACTTTTTAGTCAAGAACTTTAAATTCTATTCTTCTATTCATTGCTCTTCCATCAGCGTCTTTATTATCGCCAATAGGATTAACTTCACCGTATCCAACAGCTTTTACTCTATCAGCACTAATACCACGAGCTAACAAATATGCTTTAACAGTTTCAGCTCTTTTTTGTGACAAGCTTTTGTTAGCTTTTTCAGAACCAATATTATCTGTATATCCTTGAACTTCAACTTTCAAGTCTGCATTTTGATGCATCATTTTAGAAACATGGAATAGAATTGGGTATGATTCTGCTTTTAACTTATTACTATTAAAATCAAAATTTACGCCCATTAGCAACATTTTGCTATTTTCACCTACGCCATCAATAACATATGTTCCACCTTTACCAGATGATGCAACTTCTTTTTCAACAACAACTTCTTTAATTACTTCGCGTGGAATATATTTTTTAACTATGTTTTCAAGTCTTTCATAATCAACTGGATCTGGTATTTGAAGACCATCATACAATTGGCAAACTTTTGATTCTTCGCCTTTTGAGAAATACCACTCAACACCAAAATCTACTTTAGCAAAACCATCTGTATTTACACCGAAAATTCCATAACCTTCAGTTCCATAAACTCCATCAAAATCACCTCTATCAATTGAAAAGAAGCCTAATTCACTTTTGAATTTCCAATTTTCACTCATATTTACAATAATACCAGCACCAGCACCAGCTGAAACACCTACTAACATGTCAGCATCTACTGGTCTGTAGTTAGGGTCAACAGGAGCATCGGTCACTGTGTAGAAATTTTGTCCAAATCCTAAAGTAATAAATGGAGAAATTTTTTCGCAAGGCATAAAGTAATATACCATATCTAAATATACTCCAAAAGTTGAAGTTGTAACATTTAGATTTCTAGCAGCACCAATTTGAGCATATGTTCCACCAGGTACAGCTGGAGAGCCTGTTACACTAGCATAGTTAACATACAATCTCAATCCAGTATGTTCAGTAAAATTTCTTTGAAGTGATACAAAACCGCCAAAACTTTTTAGCGCTTTTGGCTGAATGTTAGTTGATGCATAGTTCAGAACAGAACCACCAAAACCAAGCGACCAAGAATCTTTTAGAGCTTGCGCTTGAGTTAATGAAACAGTAAAGAACAATACAACAAATAGTGTAACGAGTTTTTTCATAACGACCCCTCGATCATTTTAATTGAATAAATTATATTTTTAATTAACTTTCTGTTTGTAAAATAAACCATGTGTATATTTAATAATTTCTATCTTTTATGTCAAGATATAAATAATATTTAATTCACCACATTGCATTATTTTATATATCTTAAACTTAAGATACTTAATCCTTTTTACGAAAGCAAGACTTTGATACGATACAAATAATCTTGTTTTGCATATATTTTTAGCTTGCATAAGCTAATTCTAAATTAGTTTTTCCCAATGCGGCAACAATATGGAATTCCTCCTCTCTTATTTTTTCAACATCACCGTAATATTTGTTTTCGCTACTATCTTTTTGCGTAGTTGCATTTAGTTCTTTTGCCGAAAGTATGGTTAAACTTTCTACAACGATATTTATTCCATTTTCAGTATCAGCTTTTCCCTCTATTAAATATGGGCCCATTGTAAGAGTTTTTTCAGCAAAACGAGAATAGACTTTGGGGAAAAGTACGGCTTCAAATGTTCCTGTTAAATCTTCAAGCGAAAGAAATTTCATAATTTTCCCTTTTTTTGTTTTTATCCTTTTAGATGCCATAAACCAACCTACTATTTTGATATGTTTTCCGTTATATTTTGCTAATTCTATGGCTTTTATTATGTCTTTACGATTAATGATTTGTGGAAAGAATTCCAACGGATGCCTTGTAACCATAAATCCAAAAGTCTCATATTCTATTTTACAAATAGTTGAAATTGGATATTGGTAATCGGTTTTAATTTCCATTTCCAATTTATATGATTCAAATTCAAATAAATCTTGGTAACTTTCGTCAAATATTTTCCGCTGTAGCAAATATATATCTAACATTCTCATTAATGTTGGGCGAGTTAGGTTTAACGAATCCATAGCACCACATTTGATGAGTAACTCAACTTCCTTTACATTTGGCTTAATTCTTATTAAAAAATCGATTAGTGAAACATATTTTCCATTATACTCTCTTTCTTTAACCATTTTACGACTTAAATCTCGTGTGAGATTTTTTATTGCTAAAAATCCCATTTGCAGAATTCCATTTTTTCCAACATATTCATATTTACTTCTGTTTATATCTGGCAATAAAACTTCTAAGCCCATTCTTTTGCTTTCCTGAATATAAACCGCTGCTGAATAATATCCTCCTTGATTGTTAAGAACACTTGCCATAAATTTATCTGGAAAATACGTTTTTAGATAGGCAACTTGGTAGGAAACTATTGCAAAAGAGGCGCTATGTGCTTTATTAAACGCATAACCAGCAAATGATTCTATTTGATTCCACAATTCCAAAATTATTTTTTCCGAATAACCTTTTAGCCTGCAAGAAGCAAAAAATTTATCAATTAATATTTGCATTGCTTTATGCGAGCGCATTTTTCCGCTCATGGCTCTTCGCAACAAATCGGCTTCAACAAGTGTAAGTCCGCCAATTTCACTAACAATTTTTATAACATCTTCTTGATAAATCATAACTCCGTATGTTTCACCAAGCAATATTTGAATTTCTGGAATTAAATATTTTCGCTTTTTTGGGTCTCTGTGGCGTTCAATAAACTCTTGCATCATTCCACTTTCTGCAACACCTGGACGGATTATTGAACTTGCGGCAACCAGCATTTCGAAAGTGTGACAGTCCAATCTTTTTAGCAACGAACGCATTCCTGGCGATTCTATGTAAAAACATCCTATTGTATTTCCTGTTCGTATTAATTCGTTAGTTTTTTCGTCATTATGCAATGCCTCTTGGTCAAAAATATCAAAATTAACTTTGCCTTTATTTCGCGAAATATAACGATGAATTTTGGGCATACTAAACCTTTTTCCATCATTTTGTGGAAGAAGGTAATCTTTCATATCTAACAAGTCTATGTTGTCTTTTTGCTTCAAATTCATTACAATAATTAGTGTTATTCTGTTCACTATTTTATTGATAAGTTTACACTATTGCAACATAAATTTTAAAATTCTTGGAAGAGTTAATGGTAAGAAATAAAATCAGCGTCCCTATTATTTACTAAATGGAAACGCTGATTTTTAAGATAGAAAACTATTAGAAAGATGAAATATTGGAATTTTTGTTATTCCACTAATAAAAAATGCAAATTCATAATACTATTTCATCTTTATTTAAGCATCGTAAGTTGTTGAAGAAGTATCGCCACCACGACCTGTCCAATTTGTATGAAAAAATTCACCACGAAGTTTATCTATTCGCTCGTAAGTGTGAGCTCCAAAGTAATCTCTTTGAGCTTGCAACAAGTTGGCTGGAAGTCTGTCATTTCTGTAACCATCAAAATAATTTAAAGCAGTGGTAATTGTAGGTATCCAAATTCCATTAGTAATTGCTGTAGCCACAACTCGTCTCCACGATTCTTGTGATTCTTCAATTATCTTTTTGAAATAAGGATCGAGCAATAAATTTGATAAATCTGCATTTTTATCAAATGCGTCTTTAATTTTTCCTAAAAATGCTGAACGAATAATGCAACCGCCTCGCCACATTAGAGCAATTCCACCATAATTTAAGTTCCAACCATATTCTTTTGCAGTTTGTTTCATTAAAACATAACCTTGTGCATAAGATACAATTTTGGAAGCAAACAGAGCTTTTCGCAAATCTTCGATAAAGGCATTTTTATCGCCAACAAAGTTAGGCGTTGGTCCTGTTAAAATTTTTGAGGCTTCAACTCGTTCATCTTTCATTGATGATAAATTGCGTGCGTAAACTGCTTCACCAATTAAAGTAAGAGGAACACCTATTTCGAGCGAAGCAATTGCAGTCCATTTTCCAGTTCCCTTTTGTCCAGCGGTATCAAGAATTTTTTCAACAATTGGAGTTCCATCTTCGTCTTTAAATGCGAGAATATCTCTTGTTATTTCAATTAAGTAGCTGTCCAATTCGCCTTTATTCCATTCGGCAAATACGTTGTGCATTTCGTCATGCGAAATTTTTAATAAATCTTTCATAACTTGATAGATTTCCGTGATTAATTGCATATCACCATATTCAATTCCATTATGCACCATTTTCACAAAATGACCGGCTCCATTTTCACCAACCCACTCACAACAAGGCGAACCATCTTCAACTTTGGCAGCAATTGATTGAAAAATTGGCTTTATTTTTTCCCAAGCTTTAACAGAACCTCCAGGCATTATTGATGGTCCAAGCAAAGCACCTTCTTCGCCGCCAGAAACTCCAGCTCCGACGAACAGAAATCCTTTACTTTCAATATAATTTGTTCTTCTAATTGTGTCGGGAAAGTGCGAATTTCCGCCATCAATTATTATATCGCCTTCTTCCAAAAATGGGATTAATTGCTCAATAAATGAATCAACAGCCGAGCCGGCTTTTACCATTAACATTATTTTACGTGGCTTTTCCAATGAATTAACAAATTCTTCAATTGAATGTGTACCAATAATTTGTTTCCCTTTTCCTCTGCCATTTACAAACTCGTCAACTTTAGATGTTGTTCGGTTATAAACAGCTACGGAAAAACCATGATTTTCCATATTTAGTACAAGATTTTCGCCCATTACTGCAAGTCCGACTAAACCAATATTTGCTTTTTCCATTAAAATTCTCCTTTTATATAATTTTATTATACTCTTTCAAAATATATTTTTTGTAACCTACTAAATAGTTTGGTTTGAAATATATAATATTTCTTTGCCATTTTGCACTTTAATAAACAATTATTCCAAACTTTGTTATAATTCTTGCAAAAAAACTAAATTTTACAATAATTTGAATTTAATCGTTTTGAAATCCTTTCTTGTAATTTATTCCAATTACCAATATTTTGGCAATACTTAAATAATTAATTGTGAATTTTTAGATAGGAAAAAATGATGAAAAATATTCCAGGTTTTAAAGCTTACGATATACGTGGCAAAGTTCCCTCAGAACTAAATACAGATATTGCTTACAAAGTTGGTCGTGCATTTGTTAAACTTAACAATGCTAAAAAAGTTGTAATTGGAATGGATGTAAGAGTATCGTCTCCAGAATTATCAAGAGCACTTGCAAATGGTTTAACAGATGCTGGTTGCGATGTAATTGATTTAGGTTTGTGTGGAACTGAAATGATATATTTTTCAACTCCATATTTTGATGCTGATGGTGGAGTTATGATTACCGCGAGCCACAATCCACCAGAATATAATGGATTAAAATTCGTAAAAAAAGGCTCTGTTCCAATGGGTTATGCTTCAGGGCTTGGTGAAGTTGAGCAAATGATTCTAGACAATGATTTGGGCGAATTGGCAACCGTAAAAGGCAAAGTTGATAATAAAGACGTAATGGATGCATTTATCGAAAATCTTAATCAATTTTATGATGCAAATAAAATGGAGCCATTAAAAGTTGTTGTTAATGCCGGAAACGGATGTGTTGGTCCCGCTTTGGATGCAATTGAGGATAAACTTCCAATTAAAATGATAAAAGTTTTTCACGAACCAGATTCTTCGTTCCCAAATGGAGTTCCAAATCCTTTATTACCAGAAAATAGACAACCAACAATTGATGCTATAAAAAAACACAATGCCGATCTTGGAGTTGCTTGGGATGGCGATTATGATAGATGTTTCTTTTTTGACGAAAATGGTGATTTTATTGAAGGTTATTACATTGTTGGATTGTTGGCAAAATCAATTCTTCGCAGTTTCCCTGGTGGAAAAATTGTCCACGATCCCCGTTTAATTTGGAACACGCTTGATGTTGTTGAAAAAGCCGGCGGTGAAGCAGTTGTTTCTGTTAGCGGACATGCTTTTATTAAAGAAAAAATGCGTCAAGTTAATTCAGTTTATGGTGGCGAAATGTCAGCTCATCATTATTTTAGAGAAAATGCGTATTCTGATAGTGGAATGATTCCTTTTTTACTTGTAATGCAATTAATTACCGAAGAAGGCAAAAAACTTTCCGAATTAGTTGGCGATATGATTCAAAAATATCCTTGTTCTGGCGAAATTAACTCAACAATTGATAACCCAAAAGCAAAAATTGCCGAAATTAAGGCAAAATATTCCGATGGAAAAATGGACGAACTTGATGGAATTAGCGTTGAATATGATACTTGGAGATTTAATGTTAGAATTAGCAACACAGAACCACTTTTGCGTTTAAATGTTGAATCAAAAGGAAATGCTGAACTAATGAAAGCAAAAACTGATGAGCTACTTCAGTTAATTAGAAATTAGATTTTCAATAAATACTTGATGAACTATTATATATATTTATCGTCTAAAAACGACAATTAAATTTGGAGAGATAAAATGTCCGATAAAAATGAAAAAACAATTGATGTGAACAAACTTTTACAAAATAAATTAAAAGCTGTTAGCATTGCAGATATTGAAAATGGGGTTGCAAAGGTTGTTAGCGAACTTGTTGGCGAAGATTATAAATGCACAATTGGCGATGTAAAATACACCATGTTTAGTGGTGCCGATTTTCACATAAAAATTGAGCTTTCTTATAATCCAGAAGCATAAAATTTATAGCCCAATTTTTTAAATTGGGCTATTTTTTAAACTTTTCCAAATGAGTTATAAATTTGATTCTGTTTATCATATCTCAATTTAGAATTATTTTAAAACCTTCTAAATTTTTAATTTAGAAAATACCTAATTCCAAGCCCAGCATCCAAATTGAAATCAGTGCTTGGAGTTAAATTTAAGCCTGGTACAAGTTCAACAAATATATCTAATGGAACGGTAGCAAATTGATAATCTAATCCAACAGGAATTCTTGCAGATAAATTCAAATCGTCACTAAAAGTTGCACCTAAACCTAATCCAACATAAACTGGCAATTTACCTTTCGAAATTGGAATTCCCGAAAAATGCCATAAATGATCGGCTTGTAATCTTAAGGCACTTCTATTTCCCATTGACCAAGCAATTGCTCCTTGAAATGCAGTTGTTCCTCCATTCCATAATTTTAGCGAAATACCAGTAGGTTCACCTAAAACAATTCCAATGCCAAATCCTCTACTTTGTGCATTTAAAGAAATATTCAATGTTGTTATTAATAAAACAGCTAAAAATACTTTTTTCATACTTTTCCTTTTAATTTTATATCCAAATTTAATACTCTTTATCCTCTTTAACAAAGCATTAAAATTCAATTATTTATAAAGAATTTGCTATTTTTTTGATTAATATCTATTATATTGGAAAATAATAAAATTATTAATTATTTCGAAAAAGTAAGATTATGGAAGATTCAATAAAGATTAAAAGTTTGTGGAAAGACATTAGCAAAGAACTATTAACAGGACAAAAGCAAACAATTGTAGATATTCTCAAAACTATTCCATTACTCAAAGATTTAAGTAAACGTGAATTAAAAGTTATTTCCAAATTTGCTTATGAGCGTAGTTTTGAAGCAAATGAGTTCGTTTTTGAAGCTGGTCAGCCAGGCGCTGCAATGTTTATTATAAAAGAAGGCGAAATTAAAATTGTAAAAAAAAGCGATAACGATGAATATCTTGAAATTGCTGTTCTTCAATCGGGTGATATTTTTGGCGAATTAGCTTTGTTAGATAGTTCACCTCGCTCTGCTGGTGCATTAGCTTCAAAACCAACAAAGGCAATAGCAATTTTTAGAGAAGATTTGAATGGACTGTTAAAAACTCACCCAGAAATTGGTGGAAAAATAATGATGCATTTGGCAATTATTACTGGGCAGAGGCTTAAAACAACCACAAATCACGTAATTCAAATGGAAAATGAAATTAACAAGCTTAAGGAACAATTAAATGATAAGCAATGATAGGCTAAATAGATCGCGTATTTTCTATTTTTCTTTGTTTTTCTTCTTTATTTCCATTTTTAGCTTTTTAATTTTTGTGTTAAAAGATTTGGTTTTGCCAATAATTTTAGGAATTCTTGCCGCATATATTTCATTACCAGGCGTTAATTATCTTAAAAGAAAAGGAATTCCGAAAAGTTTAGCAATTGTTATTCTTCTAGGAGTATTTTCGCTAGTAGTTTTTGTAATTGGACAAAAAATTGTTTCTGCAATTCCAAACGAAAAAGAGAATCTCGAATTACGTGTGCAGTTGCAATATAAATTAGACCAAAATTTTCTTGCACTACTGGATAAAACTGATTATTCCAGTGAAGGTAATTTTTTAGATGATTTAGTTGGTGATGAGCTTTATCAAATTTTTCAAGGATTAAATTCATTCTTGGTCTTTAATAAACACGAATCTTCTGAATTTAAAAAATACATTAAAAAATCGATGATTTCGGAAAGAACTTTGTTTTTTTATAACGAAAACTTAAAACATCCTTTTCTGTCAACTCCAAATTCCAAAAGCAATAAATTAGATGAAAACACAGCAAATAAATCAAAAACTAAATCAGCTTCCAAAATTGCATTATTTTTAGATGCCATTTCTATTTGGATTATTTTGCCATTTATTTTCATTTTTGTATTAATTGATGAAGGCGAAATTAAAAGTTTCTTTTTAGGAATTGTTCCAAACCGATATTTTGAAATGGCATTTACAACTTTTTCCAACGTAGATGTTGCTATAGGAAATTATTTGCGAGGTACATTATTGCAATCATCTTTGGTTGGATTAGTTATTTTTATTGGATTAACAATTATTGGATTCAAAATTCAAGCAGCACTTTTAATTGGAATTATAGCTGGCATTTCTAATGCAATTCCATTTTTAGGTCCCGTTATTGGATTAGGAACTGGTTTAATTTACGCAATGATTGTTGAAGGGATTAACCCAATCATTCCATTTATTCCTGCTAATCCAATAGTTGGTGTATTAATTGTAGTCGTTATTGCTCAATTTTTAGATAACGCAGTTTTTCAACCTATTGTTTTGGGAAAAGCAGTTAATCTTCATCCTTTAGTTGTTGTAATTGGAGTTACTGGTGGTTCAATAATAGCAGGTTTTTGGGGAATGTTGCTTGCAATTCCGACAATTGTGATATTTAAAGTGGTTATTTCAACCGTTTATAGACAGGCTAAAGCATATTATATAATTTATTAAATCAATTGTTGAAACTATTGCATCAACTCAACAATTGACGAAGCAGTTTCAAAATCGTCAATTGTGTCAATTTCCATGCATTTATATTCTTTTACGTCAATTGGAAATATTTTTTCTCCACCATTCATTGCGTCTTGAAATGCTGCTTCATAAAATATATTTACAGCATTTTCGTGTAAGATTTTTCTATCCAAAATTGCATAAAGGTGTGAAACCAATTCCTTCGAAAATTTTTCAATTCCAATTGATTCACCAACAGCTTCTTTGGGATTTATGAGCTTTCCAATCTCATTTATACTCCCATCTTCATTTAACAAACATTTTATTTCTTCTTCACCAAGATTTTTATCGGTACGCAAAGCAAGATTATTTTCATATTTTGACGAAATTAATTGCCCAATAATTCTGCTATCAAAAACAATATCACTATCCATAAGCAACATTTCATAACCAAGCATTTCGGTTTTAGCCAGCCAAAGTGAATAAATATTGTTTGTGGAATCGTATTTTTCGTTAAAAATAAATGAAAACTTAAGTTTTGGGTAATTTTGGATTAAAAACTCCTCTATCATTTCCTTTAAATAGCCAGTTACGACAACAATTTCAGTTATATTATTTTTAACCAAATTATCAATTGTTCGTTCTAAAATTGACTTATTTCCAACTTTTAACAAACATTTTGGAGTATTATTTGTAAGTGGTCTTAATCGTGAAGCCACGCCAGCGGCAAGAATAACAGCTTTCATTAAATTTCTTCAGTTTTAATTGATTTATTAATATTTGTTTGAATTATAAAAAGCACGAGGGCATAAAAGTTAGCAATTACAACCATTGTCCACATAAATATATCCAATCTGTTAAAAAAGGATGCAATTATTATTAATGTAAGTTCAGAAGTTGGTCCAAGATATGTCCAAAAATGCAGAATTCGTCTATTTTTAGCTATATAATCTTCGCCATTATAATTAATTTTGCTTTTCTGTTTACCATTGGAAGATGCTTTAATTTGCAAAGCTGAATACTTTAGATAAATCCAAATAACTGCTCTTTGAAAGTATTTTCCACCATTTTTTTTAATTTTTTCTAATTCTGATTCGAATTCCTCAAGATTTTCTCCAAGCGTTGCAGTTCGGTTAAATGCAAAATCCATAAATTTATTTCTATAATAATCGAGAGAAATTGCATGCACAATGTTACTTGCACCAGCCGCCGCTAAAAGCAACCAATAAAACAATGGATCTTCGGAATTATTTGCAAAACCAAATCCAATTCCCAAATAAACTGTAACTGTTACAAAATAATCTGCAATTCCATCAAGAATGCGACCAAAGAAAGTGCCATTTTTTTTTAATCTGGCTATCATTCCATCACTGCAATCAAGAACATCGTAAATTATTAGCAAAATTGCACCAATTGAAATAGCGATGTGACTGTTCAAAAAATAAAATCCGCCACCAATCATTCCAACAATTAAAGCAATTGTGGTAATTTGATTTGGAGTTAAGTTAGTTTTATAAATGGCTTTTACGAACAGAAATGCAAGCGGTCGATAAAAGATTAAATCGAGTATTTCTTCAACTTCGATTAACTTTAAAGAAGATTTATATTCCTTAAGCCACTTCATGAATTATATTCTTGATAAAATTGAGTTATTGCATCAATAACGCGTCTGTTTTGCTCTTGTGTGCCGAGCGAAATTCGCAAATGTGAATTGACGATTTTTTCGTTCATAAATTTAATTACTAACCCTTTTTCTACAAGAAATTCTTTTAGTTGATTCATTGATTCTTTTGGAATTTTCACTAAAACAAAATTTGCATCTGATTTATATGCTTTTATGCTTTTAACTTTGTTCAATTCTGTAAAATAAAGTTCTCTATCGGCAGTCATTTTTTCGGCTATTTCGTTGTAATATTCTAACGAATCCATTGCTGCAATTGCAATTTTTTCTGAAATTCGATTATAGCCAAGATATCTGTTGGATAATTTTTTAATCCTTTTTAATCCAGAACCTACAAGTGCATATCCAATTCTAATTCCCGCAAGAGCATAAAGTTTAGAAAAAGTTCTTATTATTATTAAATTGGAATATTTGTTTACAAGTTCGGTGGCTTTTTTGTTGTTACTGCTAAACCAATAAGCCTCGTCAAGAACAACAATTGAATCTTTCATTCGGTCAAGAACATAAATTAGTTGCTCGTCAGAAATTGAATTTCCAGTGGGATTATTTGGAGAAGCTAAAAATACAACTTCGGGACTTGTATCTTCATATATTTCCATCAGTTTGTCTATGTCGTATTCGTATGAATCTTTGCCTTCCACAATTGGATATTCAATGCTAGTTCCCTTTACTTCGTTGGATATTTCTTTATAGTACCACCATGAGTGGTCTGGAATTAGCAACTTTTTCTTTTTTCGGTTTAGATAAGTTTGAACAACTTGTTTTAGTAAATCTTCAGCACCATATCCAAGCAAAACACGGTCTTCAGTTATGTTAAACTCATTTGCAAGTCTGTTTGATAAAGCACTTTTAAAGCCATTTTTATAATCAGTTGAGTACATATAGAACAAATCTGGAGTAGCATTTGTTAAAACATCAATACATTTTTGAGAAGGACCGTAGTTATTTTCATTTCTGTCAAGATAAACCATTTCCACTATAAAACCTTTTAACATCTTATTAAATATAATCAGTTGTAAAAATAATGAATAATTTAGTTACAAGAAACGCCTAATTAAATGCAGTTTAGAGCATTAAAAGATTAATTGCTGTGTAAATAAGATAAAAACTGATTCCGAAGAGCGTTAGACTTAATCCACGAATTAACCAGTTTAGATAATCCATTTTGATAATTGTCCTATATTTAATAAGAATCAGCATTAAAATATAGAGCCAAACAAACCCACCAGTAGCTAATGAAAAGGCATAAACTATACTTAACAAAAGAGAATATGAAGAATGTTCAACTTGCGAGTTTAAATTGTTTAAATGAGTAACTGTTGTGTCAATTCCTTTTAGCTTATCGCCAGTAATTTCTTGAATGGTTGTAACGTTTTCCTGAAGCAAAAGGTCTAATCCGCCCGTGTTTAATCCAATAGAAGAAGCAAACGAAAGCACAAGAAATGAGGAAACTAACACTCCAAAAAAGAGTGAAGGATTTGTGAGATTGATGATAATTCCTGCACGCAAACCACCTTTGTTTTCCTGAGTAATTTCATTTAACTCGGATGATGGCGTGCTAAAATTTTCTATTTCCATTTTGCTTGAAAAGACTTTAATTCCTACAAAAAACAGAAAAATTGAGCCAATTATTAACAAATACGGGATTATTGAACTATATGCGGTAAAAATGACTGTCATTCCATAAACAGCAACAAGCACAAAAACAAATTCAACCATTGTTGCACCAAGCGCAACACGTGTGCAAAACCTTTTATTCCCTTTAAGAGCATTTGAAGTAATTAAAATACTTATTGGTCCAGCAATTGGCATTGAAAACACAAAGCCAGCTATAAAACCAATAAGTAAAACTGTAATAAAACTTTCCAACATTTTTATTATCTCAAATTAAAAGGGAAAATATAAAATTAAATTTTTAGATATTCTTTTAAATAACGACCAGTGTATGATTTATCGTTATTTGCAATTTCTTCTGGAGTTCCAACAGCAACTATTTCTCCACCATTTTCGCCAGCGTCTGGACCTAAATCAATTAAATAATCGGCACATTTTATTACGTCTAAATTATGCTCAATAATTACAATGGAATTATTCTTTTTGAGAAGAAGGTAAAAACTTTCCAGCAATTTATTTATATCGTGGAAATGTAATCCTGTTGTTGGCTCATCAAAAATAAACAAAGTGTGGCGTTTTTCACTTTGTGTTGTAAGATGAAGTGCTAATTTAATTCGCTGAGCTTCGCCACCAGAAAGTGTATTTGAAGGTTGCCCAAGTTTGATATATCCTAAACCAACTTGTTCAAGAACTGTTAAATATTTTAAAACTTTTGGTACATTTTCGAAGTATTTAATTGCTTCGTCAACTGTCATATTTAGCACATCAACAATATTTTTACCTCTGTAAGTTATATCGCGAACTTCTTTTTTGAAACGAGTTCCGCCACAATCTTCACATTCGAGATATAAATCGGCAAGAAATTGCATTTCAATTTTCACAAATCCATCACCGGCACAAGTTTCACATCTTCCACCTGGCACATTAAACGAAAAATATCCAGGTTTGTAACCTTTGGCACGAGCATTTGGTGTTTGGGAAAACAACTCGCGTATCTGCTCATATCCTTTAACATAGCTTATTGGATTTGACCTTGGCGATTTTCCAATTGGTGTTTGGTCAACAATTTCAATTTCGTGAATAAACTGAGTTCCTTTAATTTCTGCAAATTTTCCAATTGATTTGGGATTTCCTCCAAAAGCTTTAACAATTCCACCATAAAGAACTTCGTGAATTAATGTACTTTTTCCAGAACCGCTTACGCCGGTTATAACAACAAATTTATTTAGTGGAATTTCGACATCAATATTTTTCAAGTTGTTTTCGGAAGCACCCAATATTGAAATTGATTTTGTTTTTAATAGATTTCTGCTTTGTGGAATTGGTATTTCCATCTTTCCAGAAAGATACTTTCCTGTTAACGACTTTTCATTTTTCAAAATGTTTGAATAAGTATCAATTGCAACTATTTCACCGCCATTTACTCCAGCAAATGGACCCATATCTACTATTAAATCGGCTTCTCGCATCATTTCGGAATCGTGTTCAACCACTAAAACCGTGTTGCCAATATCACGTAACGACTTTAAAATATTTATCAGTTTTGTATTATCTCGCGGATGAAGCCCAATACTTGGCTCGTCCAAAACGTATAAAGTTCCCATTAGCGCAGAACCAAGTGATGTGGCAAGATTAATACGTTGCATTTCGCCACCAGAAAGCGTGCTACTTAATCTATCAAGCGATAAATAACCTAATCCAACTTGATTTAAAAAAGTCAATCGCTTTTGAATTTCTAATAAAACTCTTTCTCCAACTGTTTTATCATAATTTGATAGTTCAAGATTATTGAAAAAATTGCTTGTTTTTTCGATTGAAAGATTTACAATTTCGTCCAAAGATTTATTTCCAACTTTTACTTGCAATGCTTCACGTCTTATTCGCGAACCTTTGCAAGCACGGCATTCTGTATAACCTCTGTATTTGCTGAGCAAAATTCGAATATGCATTTTATATGTTTTTGATTCCAATTTTTCGAAGAATTCATTTATGCCAACAAATCCTTTAAAACCATCAAAAACTAATTTTTTTTCTGCGTTACTTAAATTTTCAAATGGAATATTTAGTGGCAATTTAACTTCGTTGGCAACAACAACCAAATCTCTCAAATATTTGCTGAATTTAACTGTCCGCCAAGGAGCAATTGCGCCTTCAAGTAATGTTAATTTTGGATTTGGGATAATCAAATCCTTATCAAATCCTATCGTCTTTCCAAAACCTTCACAAACGGGACATGCGCCAAATGGATTATTAAACGAAAAAAATCTTGGTTCTGGTTCTTCGTACTTAATTCCACAACATTCATAAAACTGAGTAAAATTTGTAACAACATTTGTCTCGTCAGAAATAACCGAAAGACGACCTTCGCCTTCTTTAAATGTGGTTTCGATAGAATCAGCAAGCTGTTCGCGTATTTTTCCTTTTTTAATTTTGAATCTATCAATAATTACAACAAGATTTTTTTTAGAACGCGGCACGGAATAATCTTCATTTAGGTCAAGAATTTTATCCTTATTAAATATTCTGAAAAATCCACGTTTTTTAAGTAATTCCAGCTCTTCTTTTGTAGTTCTTCCTTCATGTTCGTGAATAGGAAATCCAATAAGAAATTTTGCACCTTCTTGCATTTCCTCAAGCCAATTTGTAATTGTGAGAACGGAATCTTTTTTAACCTCTTTTCCACAATCAAAGCAAATTGTTTTGCCAATTCGTGCATAAAGCAATCGAAGATAATCGTAAATTTCGGTTGTTGTTCCAACAGTTGAACGTGGATTTCTGATTCCTTTTTTTTGTTCAATTGCAACTGCAGGGCTAATTCCAGTTATTAAATCAACATCTGGTTTGCTCATTCTTTCCAAAAATTGGCGAGCATATGACGAAAGTGATTCAACATATCTTCTCTGTCCTTCGGCATAAATTGTATCAAAAACCAATGATGATTTTCCACTTCCACTAACTCCTGTAACTACAGTTAGTTTATTACGTGGAAGCTCAATATCAACGTTCTTTAAATTATGCTGACGAGCACCTTTTACAACTATATTTTTATTAGATGTTATGTTTGATTTATTTGTCATAAATTCTTTCAAAAATGAAGTTACAAAGTACAAAATTATGTTTAATTAGGTGAAATAATTATGGAGGAATTTTTATTGATTATCTCTTACCCTAAAAATCAATCTTATTCTCATTCATAATCTTACTCTCAAATATTAAGAGTAAGATTATGAATGAAAATATCTGATTATTCTTTAAAATAGGCTATAAACAACACCAACTTGCAAAGCTTGTTGGGATTGAGTTTTAATCGATTCACTTGCTTTATAAACAACAATATATGTAAAACTTACATTTAGCCAACTATTTACTTTTGCTGTTAGTGAATTATCCATAGAAACATCCCAAGTATCAAGTCTATCAAAAGCCGAAAACAGGCGTAGTTTTCCTTTATATAAAACATTTTCAAAAATTGGATATTTAAGATCACTAATACTTTCAATACCAGTTTCAAATTTAAACTTTTCCAAATCTGCGGTTTCTGAATCGTCGGTATATTGCAAAGCAAATTTATTTGCAAAACTTTCTTCGAATGCGAAACCTAATCTTGTTTTAATTACTTCTGATTTATCGTAAGCAAAACCGATTGATTGAGTAATATAACCAGGATCAAAAAAAGCTACAATTTGAGTTCCTGGCATTGTTTCGTAATTAAAACCATTTGAAATTGGAGTGCGAAATAAATTACTTGCATAAGGTTCTATTTCCCATCCTGGATTGTAAAAGAAAACCGTTTCGTTAAAAATGTTATTAGACGTAATTTTTGAATCTTCAGAGCCAGTTTTTGATTGACCCCATTCGCCTTTTAATTGATTTTTAAATGACCAACCAGATGCTTTATATGCCATTCCCCAATCAACCCCAAAGGAATATGCCAAAGAATTATCGCCACCTTTTGACCAATTTTCAAACGCAACTTGACTCATATTTGCCGATGCAATTAGTGAAGGTGTCCATTTGTTTATGGTTGAATCAGCTGTTTGAGCAATGATAATGCTTGATAATAAGATTAAAAATATTAGTATTTCTCTTTTCATAACTTTCCTTAAATAGTTTAAATTTCGCGTATAAATTTACATTATTTTGAGAATAAAAAACAATTTAGCTTTTATTTTATCGAAATCTTGTTATCTTTTAGCAGTAATTAAGTAACTAAAATAGGTTAATATGAAATATCGAAAATTAGGAAAAACGGACATTGAAATTTCGGAAATAAGCCTTGGTTGTTGGACTATGGGAGGGTTAAATTGGCAGGATGGAACTTCAATTGGTTGGGCAAATGTTGATGAATCTGAGATTAGTAGAGCAGTTAATTATGCAATTGGGAATGGTGTAAATCATTTTGATAATGCAGATAATTATGGAAATGGCAGAGCAGAAAGAATGCTTGCTCGTGTTTTGGGTAAAAACACAAATAGATTTATAATTTCATCCAAAGTTGGTTGGTTTTCTGGAACGGCTGCAAATTCTTATGAACCTGCACATATTCGCCACCAATGTGAACAATCATTAATAAATCTAAATCGTGATTACATTGATATTTATTATTTCCATCATGGTTATTTTGGCGAAAATGATGAATATTTAGATGATGCAGTTGAAATGATGTATCGGTTGAAAGATGAAGGGAAAATACGAATAATTGGACAATCCGCTTATTCTAACGAAGATTTTCAAAAACTTGTTCCAAGAGTAAAACCAGGTGTACTTCAAAGTTCTGCAAACGCAATTGATGATCATTATCTTGCTGATGGAACTCCAGTTAGAAAGCTTCTTGAGGATAATAATATTTCATTTATCGCATTTTCACCGTTAGCTCAAGGAATTCTTTTGGACAAATATGATAAAAACAATCCACCCCAATTTGAATCTGGCGACCACCGAAATAGAAATGACAAATTTAAGTATGAATTTTTGTCGCGAATCGAATGGCGTTTAAGTCAACTAAAAGAACGTTTTGGAGGTTCAAAAGAAGATTTAGCAAGAGCTGCATTGCAATATTTGTTGCATTATCAAGTTGTAGGGGCAGTAATTCCAGGCTTCAGAAATTTGGAACAAGTTATAATTAATCTTTCAGCAGCCGATAAACCGCTTACAGATGAGGAATTCAATTTTATAAAATCACTATTTTCTGAACCAATATAAAATAGTTTGATATTATTTTTAACGGCAAAGTTGATTAATGGAAATTTCATTATCTTTGCCTTTTAATTTTTAGAAGTATATATGAATTTTTTAGGAATAATTCCTGCAAGATTTGGTTCCACACGTCTGGAAGGAAAGCCTTTGGCTGATATTTGTGGAAAACCAATGATTCAGCACGTTTATGAAAGAGTTAGTAAAGTAATTAACGATGTTTATGTGGCTACTGACGATTTGCGAATTGAAAATGTTGTAAAATCATTTGGTGGAAATGTTGTAATGACATCCGATTTGCATAATTCTGGCACAAATCGATGCCTTGAAGCGTATAATATTGTTCAGCAAAACTCAAATATAAAGTTTGATGTGGTTATAAATATCCAAGGCGATGAACCAATTTTAGAGCCAAACCAAATTTTGGAATTAATGAATTGCTTCGAAAAACCGCAAACAAACATTGCAACACTTGTTACTAAAGTTAATTTTGCAGAAGAATTGAACAGTAAAAGCAGTGCTTTTGTAATTTATGACACAAATATGAAAGCAATATATTTCAGCAGAACTGCAATTCCAGCAGTAAAAGGACTAGATAAATCGGAATGGTTTGGAAAAACAGATTTTTACAAGCATATTGGAATGTATGCTTACCGTCCACAAATTTTAGAAACCATTGCTAATTTGAGTCAATCAAAGCTGGAATTGATTGAAGGATTGGAACAAAATCGTTGGATTGAGAACGGATTTGCTATCCATGTTGCAATTACCGAATATGACAGCATTTCGGTTGATACCAAAGAAGATTTAGAAAATATTAGAAAGATTATGTGTAAATAGGAATAAAAATATGAGCAAGAAAAAAGTAACCGTTGGAAACATTGAATGTGGCAACGACCAATTATTTTTAATTTCGGGTCCTTGTGTAATTGAAGATGAAAGCATTATGATGAAAGTTGCGGAAGAATTAAAAGTAATAACTGAGCGACTAAATCTTCCATTAATATATAAATCCTCTTTTCAAAAAGATAACAGAAGTTCGGTTGACTATTATAACGGACCTGGAATAGAAGAAGGATTAAGGATTCTTGAAAAGGTAAAACACGAATTCGGTTTTCCAATTTTAACCGATATTCATTATCCCGATCAAATAAAACCAACTGCCGAAGTGGTTGATATAATTCAAATTCCAGCATATTTAGTGATGCAAACAAATCTTGTAGTTGAAGCTGCAAAAAGTGGAAGTGTTATAAACTTAAAACACGGTCAGTTTCTTGCACCAGAAAACATGATTAAACCAGTTCAAAAAATTGAAGCAAATGGCAATACAAAAATAATTTTAACAGAACGTGGCTACACATTTGGTTATAACGATTTAGTTGTTGACCCAAGAAGTTTTTATCATTTAAACCAAACGGGCTATCCAGTTGTTTTTGATGTAACTCACGCAATTAGAAAATATGGAATTCCAAGTGCAGACCCTAATGGTGGAGCGAGACAATATTTGCCAGTTTTGGGCAGAGCAGGCGTTGCTTCTGGAGTTGATGGACTTTTTATTGAAACTCATCCTTGTCCAAGCGAAGCATTATGCGATGCAGCAAGTCAGCTTGACATTACACAATTGGAAGAATTTTTAAAGCCTCTTATTGAAATTCACAACATTGAAGTTAAATACAGAAAATAAAATTTTTAATAAATAAATAGAGAAGTAATTATGGAATTATATTTAGACTCCGCCGATATGGAGGAAATTAAAGAAGCCTTTGAATTAGGATTTCTTTCAGGATTAACAACTACACCAACATTTATGCACCGTCATGGCATAACTGATATTGATTCAACAATAATTGAACTTTCAAAAATTGTTCCCGTACTTCAAATTGAAGCACTTGGCAACAATGCTGAACAAATTATTGCAGAAGTTTACAGACAAGATGCTCTTGGATTAAGCAAAGAAAATACAGTTTATAAAATTCCAATTTCACTCGAAGGTGTTAAAGCCTGTAAAAAATTAACCGACGAAGGATTCAAAGTGAACATTCATCTTGTGTATACTATCCAACAGGCTTATATGGCAATGGCTGCTGGAGCTACTTATGTTTGTCCACTTGTTGGAAGACTGCAAGACCAAGGTCACGACGCACTTTCTTTGGTTGAACAATGTGTAAATGCAGTTAATTATTATGGATATAATTCCAAAATTATGTTTTCTTCCGTTAGGAATATTGAGCACGTTCGCAATGCAATAAATATTGGAACTCATACAATTACAGCACCTTGGAAAGTTATTCAACAAATGACAAAGAATAACTTAACTGATTTGGGAACTCAACAATTTGTAGAACACACTCGTTTAATGACTTACAAAATAAAAGATATTCTTGGGACTGATAATCCAACAGCCACGGTTGAAAACACAATTTCTGAATGTTTACTTAAAATGACTGTCGGTAAATTTGGTGCTGTTACTATTGTTAATGAAAACAGTGAAGCAATTGGTATTTTCACAGACGGTGATTTAAGAAGATTAATCGCTAGCAAAGGTGCAGATTCAGTTAATAAACAAGTTAAAGATGTTCTAACACTTGTTAAACCATTTACAATAGATGAACATGAGCTACTAAACGAAGCAAATAAAATATTCAAAAAAAATCCGATTAATAGCATTGTTGTTACAAGCAAAAACAAAGTTGTGGGAATGATTCATATTCAAGATATTGTTGGAATGGAAAGATAACCAATGTGGTTTTAAATTTAATTATTAAAGAAGACGTTCTATTGGGCGTCTTTTTTAATAGTTAATTTCCCAAAGTGGCACAAACCCCTCTTCTTTTACGATTTTTTGTCCTTCGGGACTAAGAACCCAATCGATAAATTTTTTAACATTTCCAGATGGCGATTTTGAAGTAAAAAAATGCAAGTATCTTGTTAAAGGATAGCTATCGTTTTTTGTGTTTTTGGCGTTTGGTTCAACTCCTTCTATGGAAAGTAATTTAACTCCTTTTGAAAATCCAATTCCGCCAAACCCAATGCCGTTAATATTTTTCTTGATAAATTCAATTATATCTTCTGTAGTTGCAATTTCTTTTGCAGATTTACCAAAATTCTCATTTGGAAGTATCAAGTCTTTTAAAAACTCTCTTGTTCCTGAATCAGAATCACGAATAACTAATTGGAAATTGTTATAATTAGTTGGCTCTATTTCGGAAGCCTCAAATGTAAATATTTTTTTTAGTGTATCTAAATTCAAATTATTAATCGGATTATTCTTATTTACATAGATGCAAACCGCATCTTTTGCTATTAAGTAGTACATTCCAATACTTCCATAATATTCTGCCAAACTTTTTGCTTCTTGTGATGTTAAATTTCTTGAAGCGTTACAAATATCAACTCGACCAGCCAAAAGTTCCTCAATTCCAGTTTTTGTTCCACCACCAAATACTTGAAATTTAACTGATGGATTTACTTCTGAAAATCTATTTGCTAATTTTTGAGTTAACTGTAGCATCGTATCAGAGCCTTTTATAAGAATAATATCTTCTTTTGCTGAATTTGATAAGCTACTGCAACCGACAAAATTTACCATAAATAATATGAAAAAGAAATTCAGTATCTTGCTCATTTTTCTTCCCTTTGATAAGGTGAATCACTATTCCACTCAATTTCGTTTTCGGAATTTGCTACTTTTAGAATAAAATTATAAAGTATTTTTATGTGTTGATTAACCGCTTTATAATTTATAGGTTGCGATAAATCATCAAATGGTGTATGATATTTATTGTTTATATAATCCATCCAAATAAACAAAGCTTGGTTATGATTTATATGCAAGTAGTCAATTCCATCCGAAATTAAAACAGAAGGAATTCCCGCAAGAGCAAATGCCAATTGGTCGGAATGAAGAAATGATTCGTATGAGTCAAACTCAGAAGGGATTTCATCAACTTTTAAATTACTTTGCTCAGCAACATCAGCTAGAATTTTTTCAAGTGATGATAACTTAGAACCAATTCCAACAATTGACTTAAATTCATCAATCACCGCCAAACCATCTATATTAATATTTGCAACAATATTGCTTTTAGGAATTGGCGGGTGGTCAACAAAATATGACGAACCCAATAATCCACTCTCTTCACCTGTAACAAAAAGGAAAATGATAGAACGCTTGAATAAATTATTATTTTCACTAAACAATCTTGCTAATTCTAAAAGGGCTGAAACGCCAATGCTATTATCAAAAACACCATTGTAAATTGAATCATTTTCAATTGGCAAACCAATTCCCAAATGATCATAATGCGCTGTTACAACAATAAATTCATTCTTCATTTTTGGGTCATTTCCACTAAGATAACCCAAAACATTGGGTGATACAAAATCGCGGCGGACTGATTTTGGCTCCATTAACAACTTACTTTTTAATTCAAAACTTTGAAGATTATTTTCATTTAGCATTTTTATAACTGAGCTAAAGTCGTAATTTGAATTTAGGAACAATTTACTTGCAGATTCTGGATTTAATAAAATGCTTAATAAAGGCGTTGGTTGATAGGCAAGCGAAACATCCTCAAAATAGAATTCGTGATTTAGTTTTATCCATTCGGAATTAGACCTACAAGAAAAAATTGGTATTTGAATTGTTCCAATTGCACCTTTAGATAAGGCTATCTTCTGCTTTGTATCGGCAAAGCTATAAGTTGTTGGAAAATCACCATTAAAATAATCTTGATTTTTTGAGACTGGCTCACCTTCAAAATACACTGCAATTTTGCCTTCAACATTAACATTGCTGTAATCATCATAATTAAATTCTTGTGCCGTTATTCCAAAACCAACAAAAACTATTGGAATTGGATTTGGTGCAAAAATTCTTCCTCCAATATGATAAAACTGGAAATCTTCCTTAATTCTCAGTGTATCTTGAAAACTATTAACTACTATAATTTTTGATTCATTTGTTGGTTTATTTCCGTGCATGGGAATATATTGATAAAAAGTATTTTCATATCCCATTGGATTAAGTTCATATTTGTTCAAATTTAATGCTAAATATTTTGCAGTAAGTTCGCCTCCAATTGTTCCCGTTCCTCGTCCTTCAAATAAATCGCTACCCAAATACATTAAATTGCGATTAAAATTCGTGGAATCCTGAGCAATTATTAACAATGGGAATACAATTATTGAGCTAATAATTAGAAATATTTTATTTAAATATTTTGTCAATTTAATTCCAAATGTGATAGAAAGAGCTTTCTTAATTTACATAAATTTTTACAAAAAGCTACATCTAAGCATTCATAATGTTTCCTTTAATAATTATTTAACACTTTATTAACCTTTACTTAATATAAGATAAGCATATTTTACTGATTTTTGTCGTCGGGATTTAGTAAATAATTACAAAAAAGTACTTGGAGAAACTGAATGCTTGAAATTAATTTAGAAAATATATTTTTAGAGAAAAACATTAAAATCTTTGAAAACAGTCGCTTCCTAAAATCATTAACCATAAATTTATTAGAAAAAATTCTTCACATAAAAGAAATAAACAGCTTGCTCAAAAGCAAAAAAGAAATTTTTGGAATAGAGTTTATTGATGAAATATTTGAGTACTTGAATTTTAATTTCAAAATTTCCTCTTCCGATATTAAAAAAATTCCAGCAGAAGGACGTGTATTAATTACCGCAAATCATCCAATCGGTTCGCTCGACTCCCTGGCTTTAATAAAAGCTGTTTCACTTGTTAGAAAAGACATTAAAATAGTTGCCAACGATATTCTAGCACGAATTAGCAATTTGAGCGATATTATTTTGCCTGTTGATATCGAAAATAATAGTTTTCAACGCGATAGAATTTTATCAATCACCAAAGCTTTAGAATCTGAAAATGCTGTAATAATTTTTCCAGCTGGCGAAGTTAGTAGATTAAGCGGATTAAAGATTATTGATTCAAAATGGCATAAATCGCCTATTTTGCTTTCAAATAAATTAAATTCGCCTATTTTACCAGTTTACATTAAATCTAAAAACTCGCTTTTCTTTTATATATTTTCGTTAATTAACAAACGACTTTCAACTATTTTACTTTCACACGAGCTATTTAACAAGAAAAATAAATTTTTGGACATTAAAATTGGGAACGTTATTCCAGCAAAAACGTTTAATTCAAAAATTAAAGACAGCGTTTATATAAAACTATTAAAAAAACATGTTTATTTAATCGGGAAAAATAAACCAGGATTGTTTACAACAGAAAATAGCATTATTCATCCTATCGATTGCCGTTTAATTCGTAACGAACTTAAATTTTCGCAAAAATTAATGGTAACAAACGATAATAAAATTATTTTTCTCGTCGATTTTGAATTAGCTCCAAACGTTATGAAGGAAATTTCTCGTTTGCGCGAAATTACTTTTCGCAAAATAGGTGAAGGAACAGGGAAGAAAAACGACATTGACTTATACGATAAATACTACAAACATCTTCTAATTTGGGATGAAGATGAACTTGAAATTGTTGGTTCTTACAGAATCGGATTTGGCAGTTTTATTCTTGATAATTTTGGAGTTGATGGATTTTATTCATCAACGCTTTTTAACTTTTCTAACAGTTTTATTAATGATGTTTTGCCGTTTTCAATTGAGTTGGGTAGAAGCTTTGTTAGACAAAAATATTGGAATACTTATGCTCTTGAATATTTGTGGCAAGGAATTGGAGCAATTATTGCATCAAATCCAGAAATTAAATATTTATTTGGTCCAGTGAGTATAAGCAACGAATATTCAGAAGAAGCTATAAATTGGATTCTTACCTATTTAACAAAATGGTATAAACAAAGTGATAACGATACTTTTGCTCGCGATCCTTATAAAATTAGTGAATCTTTTTTACAAAATGGAAACTTAATCTTAAATTCAGATGTTAGAAAAACGGATTTTAATATTTTAAAAGCTAAATTAAGGGAGTTGAATTTTAAATATCCTGTACTCTATAAACATTATTCAGAAATAGCAGATGATGATGGAGTTAAATTTAAAGCGTTTAATGTGGATGCAAACTTTTCCAATTGTGTTGATGGACTTTTGCAAATTGAAACCGATAAAATAAAAGAAGCGAAAAAAGAGAGATATATTTTTCCTCATTTAATCAAGGTAGAAGCGTAGATGAATAATTTTTTGTGGGGTGTTGCCACTTCGGCATTTCAGATTGAAGGCAACATAAGTAATGATTTTACAGATTGGGAGCAATTAGGGAAGTTCAAAAATAATGGTGCCGATCCAAGATACGAAAATGGAAGCAATCACTGGGACCTTTGGGAAACTGATTTTGAGTATTTAAAAGAACTAAATTTAAATGCATACCGGTTTTCGATAGAATGGGCACGAATTGAACCCGTCCGAAATGAATATTCACAGTCTGCTATTGATAAATATCATCAAATGATTGACAAATTAATATCATTAGGAATTGAACCAGTTATCACCTTGCATCATTTTACTCACCCAAGTTGGTTTCATGATTTATCACCATGGACTGAATCCAGCTCAATTGAAATATTTACAAAATTTGCTCAAAAAATGGTTGATGAATTTGCTCATAAAATTAAATATTGGATTACATTCAACGAACCTCAAGTTTGGGCTTTAGCTGCTTATGGCGATGCAAAATTTCCTCCAGGACAAAAAGACTTATATAAAGTAATGGATGCAATTTATAACATTTTATATGCTCATATTCGAATTTATGATATGTTAAAAAGTGTTGATAATAATATTCAAGTTGGAATTGCCAAACATTTTGTGGTATTTAAGGAGGCAAGACGATTCTTTTTTGATAGAAATTTGGTCAAAAAACTTCATCAATTTTTTAATGTTATGATTTTGGAAGCCTTTAGCACTGATTCTTTAGAATTTCAATTCCCCTTTTTATTAAGCTACAATTCATTTATTCCTTTGGATAACAAAATAGATTTTTGGGGCATTAATTATTATTACAGACTTCATGCAAAATTTAAGATTAATTATAAAAATCCCATAGAACTTTTTGCAAAAGAACCCGCTACCGATATGGGTTGGGAAATTTATCCAAAAGGTTTGAAAAAAATGATAAAACTGGTTGATTCCACAAACAAAAATATAATGATTACCGAAAATGGAATTGCAACAGAAGATGAAAAATTAAGAATGAATTTTATAAAAAAACATCTTAAAATAGTCAAAAGTCAGATGAAGAAAAGAAAATCATTAATCGGATTTTTCTATTGGTCGTTACTTGATAACTACGAATGGCTTGAAGGCAAATCCAAGCGATTTGGTTTAATACACGTTGATTATAATAATAATTTTAAGCGTAAACTTAAACCAGCGGCTTTGTTATACGCAAGTTTCATCAAGAAATTAAGCACCGTTACAAATTAAAGCTATTTATTTTGCCAAAATATATCTTAATTGCTCAAAAAGAACTGTGGAAAGTGAACTTTTTCGCACACAAATAATTTCACTTTTCATTCAATTTTGACGATTTTTTAAAGTATATTTGGCAATTATTATTTTAGGTAATAGCTTTTTTTTATGGAATCTTTAATCATTTTTATTGTAGTGCTAACTTTAGGTTACATAAGCACAAATTTTATCTTCAGTAATATCCAAACTCGTTATTACGTGCCTTCTGGAATTGAATATATTTTTTTAGGAATTATAATCAGTCCAGCATTTTCGAGATGGTTTAGCTACTTTTTTAACTTCACTTACCCAAATGTTATTTCTACCGAAATGATTAACCAATTAGTTCCTGGAATTGCTGCTGCAATTGGTTTTATTGGGTTTATTTATGGATTGAATTTTAACTTAAAAAATATCGGTCACGCTGAACCAGAACATTGGCGATTAGCACTCTTTGAAATTTTCTTTTCTTTTTTAATAATTGGTGGAATTTCGTTTGGAGCATTCAATTTCTTTTGGGGAAACGCAAGCAACCAAAACAGTATTATTGCTGCTTCTTTTGCATTAAGCGTTATTGGTGCTCTTTCTTCCAATTTTATTATAAATTCACTCATTAGTAGAAACAAAGTTTCCGGAAAAGTCGGCATTTCTTTAGCAAACTCATCCCTAATTAACTCAAATTTGAACATTTTTTTATACGGATTATTATTTGCCATTTTACACATTGGGGCAAATTCTTATTTTGCAATTTCGGCTGTTGAATGGATTGTTATTAGCATCGTTCTTGCCTTTCTTATCGGATTTCTCTTTTTCATCTTTATTGGAAGAGAAACTGACGAAAATAAATTATTTGTCGCGGTTTTGGGAATTGTGATTTTCACAAGTGGAATTGCATATTTTCTAAACTTTTCACCTTTATATATGAATTTTATTCTTGGAATGATGATATCAAACATTTCCAAAATTGCAACCAAAATTAAAGAATCACTCGAACGACTTTTACAACCGATGAGCATTTTAGTTGTTGTAATGGCTGGTTTTATTTGGGTTCCTCCAAGTTTAACTGTTTTTATTGCTGTTGTATTGGCTTTTATTGCATTGCGTTTTATTGCAAAATCATCAGCTGGATTTATGGCTTATCATTCCGCATATTCACACGAGCATCTTTCCCCAAATATCGGAAAAGGTTTAATGTCCCTTGATATTGTAGCTTGTGCAATGGTTATAGATTACGCAAACGTTTATAATAACGAATTTACTCCAATAGTTGTAAGCGCAACTCTTACTTCTGTTATTCTTTTTAACATAGTTGGCTATTCAATGTCAAAAAATCTGCTCGTAGATGTTGGCGAAATTACAGGAGAAGCAAAATGATACCTGTTTTACGTCGCTTAATTATAATTAGTATTTTGTTTGGAATTATTTTATTTATTCAATCAATTCAAGTTGAATTAATTTCAGGGGTTAATCCAAAAACTTTAGCCGTGCTTGGATTTTTAATTTTAGCTTCTTTTACAACTGGCGAAATTCTATCATACATAAAACTACCCCGAGTTATTGGATATCTTTTAATTGGACTTATTTTTGGACCTTATTCAACCGAAATATTGCAAATTCCTTTTTTAGAAGTTTTAAGTTTAGATGTAATTAAAGATTTGAGTTTAATAAACACAGTAACTTTAAGTGTTATTGCTTTAACTGCTGGACTTGAATTAAAACTTGCTGAAATCAAAAAATCGGTAAAATCAATTTCCCTCATTTTAGGGTTAAAGACTTTATTAATGTTTATCCTTATTCCAGCAACAATTTTTGCACTTGCTCCATTTATTCCATTTTTGGCAAATGCTGGTTGGAAGGCATCTTTAGCCGCTGGATTGTTAATTTCAGTAATTGCAATGGGAACTTCAATTGAGTTAACGCTTGTTGTTGCAAACGAGGCAAAAGCTAAAGGAAAGTTTATTGATTTAATTTTAAGTTCGGCAATTGTTAAAGATGTTATAGTAATTCTTTTGCTTGCAATTAGTTTAACAATTTCAACTTCGTTACTAAATCCTACTTCGCAGTTTGAAATGCACTTATTTTCAGCTCTTGGAATTGAATTGCTGCTATCAATTATTTTTGGTGGAATTTTCGGACTTTTACTTATTGCTTATTATAAATATGTTGGAAAAGAGATTTTACTTTTTCTTTTGGCATTTATTGTTTTGGCAAGTCAACTTTCAATTATTATGCACCTCGAAACTCTTATTGTTTTTGTAGCTGCTGGTTTTGTGGTGCAAAATTTTTCTACTTTTGGTGAAAAATTTCATCATCCTTTGCTTAAACTTTCACTTCCAATATTTATTACATTTTTTACGGTTGCTGGAGCGGCAATTGATATCACTTCGCTTCAATCGGTGATTTTAGTTGGTTTCGCAATTGTTATTGTTAGAAGCATTGTGTTATATTTTGCGGTAAATACAGCAGCAAAAATTTCTAAAGAAGTTGCAACTGTTAGAGATTATGGTTGGGTTGGTTTCCTTTCTATTGGTGGATTGATGCTTGGTGTGGCAATTATTATTGAACAAAAATTGCCTGGTTTTGGAACACAACTTAAGCCCTTAATTACTTCAATTGTGGCTATAAATATATTTCTTGGACCAATTTTGCTAAAACTTGTCCTTAACAAAATTGCTTTGGCAAAACCAAATGAAGTTGAGCCACAATTACAAGAAGTTGCAAAAAAAATCATCACAAAAGAAGAAAAGGTTTATTCTACAAAGTTCAAAGAACCAAATTTATCAGACGCAAAGTTGAATAAATCGCTATTTGCAATTTTGCTAAAACTAAATGACATTCTAAAAGTCTTTAATAACAAGTTTATTTATAGCCGAACTGAAGAATCTATTGAATTGGTTTTAACTGTTAGCGAAAAATACACCGATAATTTAATTGTAATAAACAGCATTCTAAAAGAAGAAAAATTTGATTCGCAAAAGCTAATTAACAAAATAACCAATTTGAAATCTGAGCTTTCAGAATATTATCTTTTTCTTTGTGATGAAAGGAAAATTAGCGAAAACAACATTCTTAAACTCGACCCACTTGTTAAGGATTTATTTAATTCACTTGTCGATTTAACTGATGGGCTTACTCGAACATTAAATATTGATTTGGAAAACAGTTTCATTTATCAATCTCCAAACGATAAATTTCGTGATAAGTTTTACAAAAATGCTTCGCTAATTAAGCTTGTAACAATGTCTTTTTTCCAAAAAAATTACAAATTAAAACGTGATGTTGAGTACAAGAATCTTGCAAAGTACTTTTTAGTCGGCAAATCTTCTTCCGAAATATTGGAAACCGTTAACCTTGTTGGTGCCGAACGACTTACAACCTTAAAGAAAATTCACACTTTGTTTACCAGCTATTTTGAGTATTTGGATGAGTTAATTGCGTTTTTATCGCAAAATGAAGACAAAGCGGATTCAAAAGAAATTTTTTCGGAAAAATTGAAATACTTGCATCAAACATTTACAAGCGAAATTAGCATTTACAGAACCGAAATTAACAACACAACCAATGAAATAATTTCGCGTTTAACTTATGCTTTGGCAACTCCTTTTAACGGACTTTTGGAAGCGCTCGAAATTGCAGGAACTTATAAATTTAATTCGCAAAAGTATAAATACTCAACTTTATTCAAAGAAAGTGAGGCAAAAAAGGATTTAACTTCCGATGCAATTCGCCATTGGATAAATTTTTATCACGGTTATTTGGGAATTATTGAAAAAGAATCATATTTATATAAACTTAAGTTTAACTTAACAAAAATTGTAAACGCATCTTTAATAAATATTTCGAAAGAAATTAACGGAAATTTGAGAGAAGTCTGTAGCAAATTAACAATCGAAATTGATGATTTTAGAAAATTGCTTAACTCAATTGAAATAAATGATGATTTGCAAAGTGAAATGAGCATTTCCAAAAATAAATTTTTTGTTTCAACAATTAGGTTTTACACACAACATCTCGAAAATATAAAAAGAAGTAAAAAACTTAATTTATTGTTAGAAAAATTGATGAAAGATTTTTCGGAAGTTTCTGCACATATTCCAGAAGAAATATTATTGCTTGAAGATTCTGATTTCAAATTTGAAGAGAGAATTCCTCAATTTGTGAAATTAAAATCGATTCATCTTAGAAAAATCACCAAATCCATTTTGGAGCAAAAGTTTTTACGCGAAATGGGCGAAGTAAACGAATTGCTTTTAAATCATCTAAATTTGACAATTATTGAACTTAAAAATTTATATTCTATTGTTTCATATCATTTCAAATCCGCCGAAAATGAGCTAAAAGAGAACAATGGCAAAAGTTCGCAACTTGCTTTGGAGTTGCACGTAACTCTAAACGATAAGCTTGAATACAGAATTAACCAATTAAGTAATCAAATTGACCAACTTGAAAGCAACATAAACACTAAAATTTTGGAAAAAGTTGAGTTTACAATAAGCGAGCTTTCAAAATATATTTCCGAAAATTCGCTTTTGAGAACAAGTATCTACATGAAGAAAGATACCCATATTAACAAAGCTATTATTCGTTATAATAACAAATTATCGCAACTTAAAAGGTTAATTCATAAATATCAAATTGTTTCCCAAAGAAATTATCGAAAATATTTACAGCCTTCTGTAAACCGATTTTTGCACAAATTCAACTTGTTCAATCCAATTGAATCTGTTTTAATGAGTGAAACTATACTTATAAATGAAGAAAGAATTAAAAAATTACCATTTCTTTATCGCAAACTTTTTGATGGAACAACTATTGAATCCGATGACTTTTTTGTTCAAAGCAACCAACTTGAGACAAAGATTTTAACTTCAATCAAAAATTTTAACGAAGGAAAGTTTTCGTCAACTATTTTAATTGGCGAACCTGGAAGTGGCAAAAACACATTAATTAATTCAATTATTAACAGATATTTAAACAATTACACGCTTGTTAGACACGAATTTAAGAAGACTTGTAGCTCAAGCGCTGAGTTTGTTTCGGTTATTGCCGAGCTTTTGGGTTTTAGCAGCAATCTTAAAATTGAAGAATTAATTTTAAGTATGAACGATAGAAACAACAAAAAAGTGATAATTCTCGAAAATATCGGTCGTCTTTTCTTTAAAAGAATTAATGGTTTTGAAGCTATTAAAACTTTTTCTTACATAGTTTCATCAACTTCAAAAAATATTTTTTGGGTTTGTTCAATTGGCAAACATCCGTGGACTTTTATAAACAACAGCTTTGAACTTGATAGAATATTTTTTAGCAAAATTGATATTTCGGTTTTGCATCGCAATGATATTAGAAATATAATTCTAAATAGACACAGTGTTACTGGTTACAGCTTGTTTTTTAAAACTGATGAATTTGGCGAATTGAAGAACAAATTGCTAAAAGGAAGTACGGTTGAAGATGAGCAAAAGAAACTTAGCAACCACTTTTTTAGCAAATTGGAGGAGTTTTCTGAAGGAAATATTATTTCTGGAATGTACTATTGGCTACAATCCATTCGTGAAGTAAAAGGAAATACGCTAATTATTGAACCATTGCGAAAAATCCAATTTGCAATTTTAGATAAACTGGAAGATATTTATTTGCTAACTTTGTCCGAAATATTAGTCCACGAAACATTTACAGATGTTGAACACTCCAAGCTTTTTGACGTAAATGTTGAAGTAAGTCGCGAAATTCTTGGTTATCTTGCAGCATTAAATATTCTTTATATTGACCAAATTGAATTTATGTCAAACAGATATTTTCTTAATAAATCGATTTACAAGTTGGTTGAAAAAGAACTAATTAAACGAAATATGATATAAAATGATAAAAAATATTTTTCTAATATTATTCTTATTTGGCAGTTTAATAATTGCCCAAAATTCCAAGTTACCGATTATCGATACTTTGGCAATAAGAGATAGCTTGTCAAAAATTAGCGAAACAACTTTAGTAAGCGATTCAATTAAACCGATAGTATTTTACCAAAGTGAATTTCTTAATACAGATTCTGTTAAACAAAACAATAAATTAACTTCCGACACAACTAATGTTGCAAAAAACGATGATGTTTTGCCTCAATTTGATATTCCAGAACTCAATATTTTTAAGGAAATTGATTTTTTTACATTGCTTGAGTTATTTTTTCTCGTTTTAATCAGCATTGGCATTACAAAGTTTATCGATTTTGTGAGCAAAATAAATAACCTTAAGCAAAGAATTGTCTTCTTTAAAGTTCTTTTGGGAACCATAAAAGCAATTATTTGGTTTGTGGTTTTTTATATTGTTTTTAGCAAAATAATTCCAAATAGTAACGAATTTATATTTTTACTAATCCTAATTGTCTTCATTGTCATCACAATTGCTCTAATTCCTTTAATCAAGAATTTTATTGGTGGAATTTACCTTTCTATAACAATGCCATTTAGCGTTGGTGATTTTATAAAAATTGGCGAAGTTGAAGGCGAAGTTGAAAGCATCAATTGGAAAGATGTTGTTTTAATCTCAGAAAGCTCAAATATTTTAAGCATTCCAAACAGTTTGTTTCTTACAAATACAATTTCCAATTTTAAGCGTCAACAAAAAGAACAACTTGTTTCAATTACTTTTGATATTCCTTTTAAAAACGAACCAGAAAAAGTGATAAACATAATTTATGAGGCAGCACTTTCATCGCCTTATTTTTATTCCAAAATGAAACACAAAGTTTTGCTTATTAAAAATGATTTTATTGCTCAAAAACGAACTTTTCAGCTAAATGTTTATATTATAGATGTAAAATTTACAGACAATTTAATTCACTCTTTAAATATGGTTATTAATCGCGCAATTTCTGAAAATAAATAAGCACAAATGGAAACAAAGCAAAACTCTAGTAAAATACTATTCATTTCCAAAATTTTGGTCATTGTTGCAAGTATTATTGGCTTATCTGCCATAATTTTAGAATATGGATTCAAAACTTCGCCTCAAATTGCCGAAATTCTTCACCGCGTTTCACTTGGCGTTGTCGTTTCTTTTTTCCTTTATCAAGGTGTTAGTTTCACTTATGCTTCTCCGAAAAAGGAATATATAAAAAGTCATAAAGTAGAACTTTTTATTATTTTAATTTCATTTTTGGAAATTATTCTCTCATTCTTTGATTATAGTATAATTGCCCAAATTGGATACATTTTTAATTTCAAAAACATCGCGTTTCTTTATATCGTTTTTGCTCAACTATTTATCGTTTTAGGATTTATTCTTGGCGGTTTGCGGTTTAACCAAAAAATTTTGCAATTAAAAATTCATCCTTCGCGACTTTTTATCCTAAGTTTCTTAGCTACAATATTAGTCGGAGCTCTTTTGCTAATGCTTCCCGCTGCAACCACATCTGGCAAAATTAGTTTTATTGATGCTTTATTTACTTCAACAAGTGCGGTTTGTGTAACAGGTTTAATTACTCAAGATACGGCAACTTATTTTACTACTTTTGGACAAGTTGTTATTATGCTGCTTTTCCAAATTGGTGGATTGGGTTTAATGACTTTTACTACCTTTTTTGCGTTATTTCTTTCTGGTGGTTTAGGAATTAAAGAGCGTATTCTTTTACACGATTTGTTGGATGAAGATAATATTGGACAAATTACAAAAGTGCTTTCATTTTTAACTCTTTCAACTTTTGTAATTGAACTTATTGGCGCTATAATTCTTTATTTTAGCATTCATAATCAAGTGCCAAATCAATCTGATGCAATTTTTCTTTCAGCATTTCACTCTGTTTCAGCTTTTTGTAATGCAGGATTTTCACTTTTTTCTATGGGATTAATGGATAATTTGGTTATTGGAAATCATGTTTTTACACTCACAATTGCTGTTTTAATCATTTTAGGCGGATTGGGATTTCCAACAATTTTGGCTTTATGGACTCGATTTACCAAACGAAAAAAACTTGCAATTCAAAAACGAAATTCATTACAAACCAAATTAGTTCTTATCACAACTTTAGGTTTGCTCGTTTTAGGAACTGTGTGGATTTATACCTTTGAACTAAATAACACAATCAAAAATTTAGGATTTTTTGAAAAAGTGAGCGCATCATTTTTTCAATCGGTTACAACAAGAACTGCTGGTTTTAACACACTCGATTTTGGACAAATGGGCGTTCCAACAATTTTAATGGTTTTATTTTTAATGTTTGTTGGTGCTTCGCCTGGTGGAACTGGTGGTGGAATTAGAACAACAACTTTTGCTATTATGTACATTGGAACAATGTCCATTTTAAGAAACCACAAAGCAACACATTACGGAAACAGAACTATTCCAAAAGAAATTATCGTAAAAGCATTTATTAAAACATTTTTTAGCATTGCAATAATTTCAGTAGGAATTATTGCTCTTACAATTACCGAAAAGCAAGATTTACTCGATATTATGTTCGAAACATTTAGCGCTTTTGGAACAGTTGGTGTATCAAGAGGAATTACTGGCGAATTAACAGTTTTAGGAAAAATTATAATTTCGGTTTTAATGTTTATTGGTCGTGTTGGACCGCTTTCTTTTATTTACAGCATTTTAAGGCCAATTGAACAACCAAATTATGATTTACCACAAGAAAATATTTCAATTTTATAAAGGAAAGTAAAATGAGAAAGAAGTTTGCAGTTATTGGTTTAGGCGATTTTGGATGGAGCGTTGCTATTTCTCTTGCAGAAAGAAACGCCGAAGTTGTTGCTATTGACCAAGATATGAACATTATTGAAGAAATTAAAGATAAAGTTACTTATGCCGTTCGTATTGATTCAACAGACGAAAAAGCACTTCGCTCGCTCGGTTTAGAAAAAATTGATGCAGTAATCGTTTCTATTGGAACTAACTTTGAAAACACAATTTTAACTTCGGTGCTTTTAATGAACATTGGCGTTAAAATGGTTATCGCACGTGCATCTTCCAAAATACAAGAAACAATTCTAAAAAAACTTGGCGTTCATCAAATTATAAATCCAGAACTCGAAATTGCAGCTAAAGTTTCTACCAGCTTAATTAACGAAGATGTTTTAGATTATCTCGATTTAGGCGATGGACATGCTATTTTTCAAATTAACACACCAACCGAGTTTGTTGGTAAATCACTAAACGAAATTGAATTACGAATTAGATTTAATGTGAATTTAATTACAATTAAACGACAATATAAAATTCAGAACGAAGAAACATCATCAATAGATGTTCGTGATAGAATTTATGGAGTTCCTTCTGCAAGCACCATTATTGAAGAAAGTGATAAACTTGTACTTTTTGGACGTGAACGAGATATTAAAAAAATACTTGATTTGAAATAAAAAGCAGAGTATTGGATAATTGAAATAGTGGAAATATGTAATTTAATTTTCGTTATTACAATTTATTAATAATGTAAAATGTTGTCTGTTTATATTAAATTTGGGGGAAATAAGTATGAAATCAAATCTAATTTATTATTACTGTGTTATTCTTTTGTCCTCTTTTTTACTTTCTGGCATTAGTCTTGGTCAAGATAAATTCACCCTTACAACAGGATTTGGAATATACGAAGTAGCGAATATTGGGATGCGTTACCAAATTGAGCAAACTCAAATTGGGTTAAGCGTTGGCTCCATTCCGTGGAGTGACTTTCAAAATTTTTCTGTTTTAGGAGGTACTTATTTCCATTTTGGAAATTTGACCGAATTTTCCAATTTAAAACCTTGCTATTTTATGACTGGATTAACATATATGTATGGATATTCCAGTTACGATAATACACATTATATTAAAGATGAACTTGAGAACTACCTTTATTTAACTATTCGAATTGGAAAAGAATTTAATATTTCGAAAAATGTTGGGATCTATGCAGATTTAGGTCTAAATTTTTTACTGACAAGTAGTATTAAAGTTAATTATTATGAAGAAAGTGAACCAACAGAACTAACTTGTTGTCAAGGCGGAGGAGGACAAGAAGACTATACATTAATACCTGCTATAGGTTTAGGAATAATATTTAGACTTTAAATAACACGTTTTGCTGTTATTGAGAATTACTGAAAGTATCTTGAAAATCTTCTAAAATAATATCAATCAGCTAATTTAACTTCTAATTCAAGATCTAAACTACTTGCTTCAGGGCGACTTATTCCACCTTTTCCACTACCTCTACCACCGCCCATTCCTCCACGGCTTCCCTGTCCGCCACCTGTTTGCATTCCGTCATCTGTTTCGGGATTTCTTCTCACCGATTCCATATCAATTTTGCCACTTTCTAACAAAATTGTTACCATTTCATTTGGATAAATATCAATTGGCATTTGTGTTAAATTGTTATTTCCAATCGGGATTTTAGCTTCATAAACAAATTGCTGATTTTGGGTTCCAATTTTTATATTATATCCATTATTTCCCTCTATTGGCGAAGTCAAAATTACTTCTTCATTTTCATTAATAAGCGAAAATTCATTTTGGTTTTGCATTAATGTTTTAACTGAAACATCAAAATCATTTTCCTCATTTTGGTCTCTATTTTTCCCCATTAAATTACGTGGAGAAGTTTTTGTCCTTTGTTTTGGATATTGCAATCCAATTTTCTGCTCACCATTTTCTGGTTCAAACCAAATTGTTAATCCCATAGAAAGTAATTTAATGGAGTTAGCTTTATCAGCTGTTGCTAAACAGATATACAAATTTTTATCATCATTTTGGAAACCGACAGCAATATTTTCATCTTCAAAATATTTTAACTTTCCGTTCCAATCATCTTGATTTCCATCAACAACAATACGATTTTGTAATAAATTACTTTGAATTATTTCGGTTGAACTGCATCCAAAAAATCCAAAAACGAACAAAATTGCAAAGCCAATAGTTTTAGTTTTCATTTAATTTTCTCATTCTATAATTGCGTTAAAATATACAGAATCACTCGCAAATGCGCTAAAAACACCCAATCCGTTTTGAATATTTGTAAGTGGTTCATTCAAATTTCGTGAATCTTGGTCACGTGAAAGATATAAATCAGCATATTCTTGATTAACTCTATAAAGTATTAATAAATGCCTTCCTAAATGTGTAATTGTCTTAAAGGACAATTTATATTCATTAGAAATTGAAGGAGCTGATACAAATCGTGTTGCAAATTTACCAAATTGCAAATCAATTGGTGTAGGATTTTCTTCAACATTTTGAATAACCACATAATAATAGCTATTATCTAAATTATCCCAAGAAAGTGTTGCTCCGTAAATATCCAAATCGGGCAAATCTTTAATTCCAGTTTCCACGTTTGGAATAATCAATGTATCAGAATCCAATTCTAAATTTTGAGGTTTTGGAGGAACAATTGTTTTAGCTAAAATCTGTTGGTTATTGTAGTTTATTTCCAAGTTGAGTTCATCGCCTGATTTAACTGCCAAATCGTTTTCGGGATAATAGTAATATCCAGGTCTTAATTCATCCGAAATAAGCAGATATTTATTTATTCCATCCGAAATAAATACCTCAGCATTTGTTATAGGAGGAGCAATTGTATCGAGCGAACCGAGCGGTAAAACTTCCGTTAATAAAATATCTCTAATTGGTTCATCAGAATAAACGAATGCTTGAACTACAACTAAATCTTTATTTATTGAAGTTGTTATTGATTCTTCGCAAGCAAAAATTGCAAAAACCAATGTTAATAACGAAGCAAGTTTTAATATATTCATTTTATTTTTCATAATTATTCCTTAAAAATATACTTTAACAAAAAGTGTTGGAGTAATGCCTAACATTGTGATATCTGTAATTACAATTGGTGTTGTTTCCAAATCATATTCGCGATACCAAATATTTTTGTAATCATAAACGTTATAGACAGATAATCCAAAATCGCCAGAATATGATTTTAACTTGAAGGAATATGTTGCACTAACATCAAGGCGATGATAATCGGGCAATCTGTTTGAATTTTTATCGCTTACATGTGTGTAACCATAACTTTCGCCATCAAGTAATGTTAAATAATATTGACTTTCGGGGGCTGTGTAAGCCTTTCCAGTTGCATAAATCCAAGAAGCGGATAAGTTCCAGTTTCCAATTTTGTAGGATGCAACTAAACTTACTTCGTGTCTTCTATCGTGGCTTGCTGGAAAAGCTTCACCATTGTTAAAATCGGGGAATGTGTATTCAACTTGTCCCAATGTATAACTTAGCCAGCCATTAAAATTGCCAGTTTTTTTTTGAATTAGAAATTCAATTCCACGAGAAAATCCATCACCGATAAAGAAATTTTCTTCAACCAATGATGTTGGAATTGTTGTTTCTCTTCCTTTTATAGTTGTAATTCGTTGATTAAATTCAACAAGATTTTCCAACTGTTTGTAATACCCTTCAATTGAAAAGAGATAATCGTCAGTTTCATATTCACTTCCCAAAATATAATGCGTTGCAAAACCTGGATTTATATATTCATCGGCAACCATCCAAAAATCGCGAGTTCCTTCCAAAACATCTTCGTTAGTAACGTGATTTATAAATTGATAGTAATTGCCCCAAGCTGTTTTAAGTTTTAACTGGTTTGTTAAGGAATAAGTTGCTGAAAAGCGTGGTTCAAAATAGATTGAATTTGTTCCCTCATAACCTGTAACTCTTCCCCCAACATCAAAAGATAGATTTGGGAATAAATCAATTTTATCAGAAATATATAGTGCAAGCTGTTTTGAAGATGAATTTCTATCAATAATTGTTAAAGTATCGTTTCGAGTCATTATAAAACCAGTATTAATATCCGAGAACCACAATCCAAACTTAAATTTATTATTATTGTTAAATTCCCATTCGTTATCCAACCTAACCGTAAAATCTGTAACACTATTATCTTCAACAGATTTAAAAGAAGTTCCAAGAAATCCCGAAGTTGTTTCGGCATCTGTTGTAGTTGTTCCTTTTTCAGAATTTCGAATGTTAAAATAATCCGTTGCCGAGACTAAAAAATTGGAATAAAATCGTTCGTTCCACTGTCGCGACCATTTTATGCTTCCGCCAATATTTCCCCAATTCGTATAGTCGTTTGTAAAACGTTGAGTTGTGGATGTTTCGGAAGTTCCCGTTGTCTTTGGGTCCTGCGATTCATCCAAATTATCCTCGCCATTGTAAAAGCTAAACGAAAGAAAATCATTATCAGTCAATTGGTAAGAAAATTTGGCATTTAAGTCATAAAAGAAGAAAGATGGCATAACGCTTAGTTCCATAACTTCACCTTTGCCATTTATTTTTACTTCGGTATTGGAACCACCAGAGAGAAAGCCATAAATTGATTGATAAAAATCAGTTTGGATTATATCGGAATAAGATCTTCGAGCCGAAATTAAGATGCTACCTTTGTCAAAAACTGGAATTTCTGCAACTCCGTTAACACTTAATGAACTTAAGCCAACATCCATTTTAAATTTATTAATACTGCCAGTTTTTCCTGTTAAATCAACTACACTTGACATTCTGCCACCATATTGTGCCGAAAATCCACCTTTATAAAATTGCACATCTTTTATTGCATCGGCATTAAATGCACTAAAAAAACCAAAAAAATGGTCAACGTGATAAACCGTCATTCCATCCAACATAATTAAATTTTGGTCAGGAGTTCCGCCACGCACAAACAAGCCTGATGAGCCGTCACTTACTCCACTTACGCCAGGCAATAATTGAAGTGAACGAAAAATATCTACTTCGCCCAACTTTGGCAAAATCATTAATTGTTTTGGAGAAAGAGTTACATGACTTATTCCATCTGCAACTTTCCAAATTTTATATTTTTCTGCAACAACTGTTACATCTTCGGTAACAATTGAAATTGGTTTTAAAGTAATTTCAAGTTTTTCATTTGTAATTTTACTATTGTCGAAGTCAATTTTTTTTGATTCATATCCCATATATGAAACTAATAAAGTAAATTTTTTGGTTGGAGCGTCAATAATTACAAAAAATCCATCTTTATTTGCCGTTGCTCCAATATTGCTACCTTCAATTACAATATTTGCATAAACTAAAGTTTCGCCAGTTACATCGTCTCTAATTGTTCCACTAATATCTCTTTTGTTGACAGAATAAATATTATTGAAAATAATAAGTAGAAAAATGGAAGTTTTGATAATTGTGGATAAAAAATAAAAAGCAATTTTGGATTTTAACATATTAAATTTTTCCTTTCATGGACGGTTAAGGTAAATTAATAAAACAATTTTAGTTAAGCGTGTTTGTAATGCTATTTTTATGCCATAATTATTTAGCTAAATAATAGATATTTGGGATATTTTAAACTAAATATCGCCTTAAGTGGCTATAACATTCGTCATTATAGGCGAAAATTTATTACTGCTCAATTTGTAATCAAAACTTTATCTTCATCGTGTTACTTAACTAATCATATTTTTTTTCGATTTTCTTAGTAGGATTTTTCAATATTTTATAATTATTTAAGGAAGTTGTGATGAAGAAAATTGACTTGTTTTTTCTTTTAACTATTGTTTTTATTAGTTTTTCAAATTTAGCCGCACAAACTGAAATCAGTCTTGGAACAGATTTAGTTAGCCGTTATGTTTGGCGTGGAACCGATTTTGGCAATTCACCCAGCATTCAACCAACTTTGGCAATTTCGTATTCAGGTTTTGAAATTGGAACTTGGGGTGCTTATCAACTTGGAAGAGATGCAAGCGTTCTGCCTGCAGATGAAATAGATTTCTATGTTGGTTATTCTGCAGAAATTGGTAATACAACTTTAAATTTGCTTGCAACTGATTATTATTACCCAAATTCTGGCAATAAATTTGGCAATTTCCAAAATGATGGATTAGGTTCTCACATAATTGAAACAACTGCTTCTTTATCTGGGCCCGAATCTCTACCTCTTTATATTTCTGCTTCTGTTAATGTTTATAATGAAGTTGATAATTCTGCCTATTTCGAAATTGGATATTCTACTTCATTGCAAAATACAACTCTTTCATTTTTTGCTGGAGCAACAACTGGTGGTGATAATTTATATTATGGAACTTCAAATTTTAACGTAATTAATGTTGGGGTAACGGCTGTAAAAGACATTAAGGTAACTGATGATTTCACATTTCCTATTTTGGGGTCTTTCATATTAAATCCTAATCAAGAAATTGCCTATTTTGTATTTGGAATTAGTATTTAGTTAGTAACAAAATATTTTTGAGGAAATTAATTGTCAGTTTACGTTAATTCAGTAAAAGAAGTGTATTCCCAAAATTCAAATCCAGAAAATGCATTTTGGATGAAAAAGTATATGAAAAACCAGTTTGAATTCTATGGAATTAAATCTCCACTTAGAAAAGAACTTTGCAAACCTTTTTTGAAAAAGGAAAATCTTCCTCAAATTGAAGAAATAAATAAAATAATTAAAGAATTTTGGAACGAACCACAACGTGAATTGCAATATTTTGGAATGGAATTGCTCTCAAAATACTCAAAATTGCTTCCAAATGATGTTTTTCACCTCTTTGAATTTATGATTACAACTAAAAGTTGGTGGGATTCTATAGATTATATTGCAGCAATTCTTGTTGGAAATCATTTTAAGCTTCATCCAGAATTGAAGGATTCAATAGGTGTTGAGTGGAATAATTCTGATAATATGTGGCTAAATAGAACGTCTATTTTATTTCAACTGAAATATAAATCATTAACTGACGAAAAAATGTTATTCCAATTTATTTTGAAACATGCTAGCTCAGCTCAATTTTTCCATCGAAAAGCTATCGGTTGGGCTTTACGCGAGTATTCAAAGACAAATCCAAAATCTGTGATTAGTTTTGTAATTGAGAACGAAAACGAACTTTCGGGCTTAAGTAAACGCGAAGGATTAAAAGTTATAAACAAATCCCCTATTAAATTAAACTTAATCTAATTTTTATAATCGGCGAAGATCTGTTAAATCATAAAAATCAGCGTTCCTATTTCTTTTCTTAATAGGAACGCTGATAATTAAGATTATTTTGATTTTATAGGATTTTGTACCTGTAAATTCAACAGTTCAAATATTCTTACCTATTTCATTAAAATCATCTTTTTCGTTTCCACAAAATTATTACTGATAATTCGGTAAAAATAAACACCACTTGGAAGATTTGTAGCATTAAATTCCACTTTATAGTTGCCTGGTTGCTTGGTTTCATTTACCAAAGTAGCAACTTCATTTCCAAGAATGTCAAAGACTTTTAATACAACATTTTGTGTGGAACGAAAATATTCGTGCCCTACAGATGGAATTGAATATTCAATGGTCGTGCTTGGATTAAAAGGATTTGGATAATTATTTTCTAAACGGAAAGTGAATATATTTAAGTCATCCAATATTGATGTTGGAACGCTATTTACGTCGCCTGGATTTGTAACAAGATTAAAATCACCAGGATTTGCTGTTCCTTCAATCCAAGTACCATTTGGATCCAAGAGTTCTTGTCCATTTGTAAATCCATCACCATCTGAATCAAGAGCTGCAAATTCAGAATTCCAAAAACTTTCTGTGCCATTTGGCGAAACTTTGCTGTTCACAGAAATTCCAAAAGGATTTAATTGCGAACCACCTCCGTTTGTATGGCAAGTGTTGCACGATGCTTTGCTACCATTTGGAACTTTGGTTACTCTAAATGAACGTCCCATTAATAAAATAACTGAACCAAAACATAGAAGAATAGTAATTGTGTAGTATATTTTTTTCATAACTTTCTTTCATAATTAATTATTGAATTAGAATTAAAAATAAGTAATTATAATTGAAGTTAAAAGACCCAGTGTCTTATTATTTAAAATCCGCCCACTTTTTTATGAGAACAAAGATAAATAAGATTATTATAATTTTTTAAGATTTTGGAAATATTGTAAATCTTAATTCAATCTGCGAAAATCAGTCCAATCATAAAAATCTGCGTTCCTATGTTTTTTTCTTAATTCTTCTCAATTTTCGCCAAATTCAATTATTCTGCATCCCAAATTGCACAAGAAAAGAAATTTACATCATCTCATTTCTGGATTAATAGCTTTATAACTTTTCCAATATCGCTATTATCTATATAATTTCCATAAACTTTATCTTTTCCTTTAATCGCATCCGAAAATTTTGAGCTTCCAGCACCTTTTGCATAAAATGGGACAAGCATATTTGTGTGATCGTGCGAATACCACTCAACTGATGGCAAATTACCTTTTCCATTGTTTATAATTGGTTTCCATAATTCTGAAATATCACTACTTTTTGTCTTGTTTGAACCAGGGCCAAACAAATATCCAGTTTCGTGGTCGGCGGTAACTATAATTAAAGTTTCGTTCCAACTGCTATTTTCTTCAACCCAATTGCAAGTTGCAGTAATTGCATCGTTAAAATCAATTTGCTCTTCAATTGTTCGGTGTAAAAGATTATTATGAGCAACCCAATCTATTGCACCACCTTCGCTCATCATTACAAATCCGTTTGGATTATTGTCCAAAATATTAATTGTTGCAAGAGTCATTTCGGTAAGTGTTGGAATTTCTTCATTTAACGGAGCGGAAAATGGCATTCCATTATCTAAAGAATCCTTGCGTTCAACTTGAGTTGACTGCCCGCTTTTGAAAATTCCAATAACTCTTTTTGGTGTTTCGCCATTCATATATTTTTGGAATAATTCTCTTTCTTGAATTAATTGCCAATTGTCATTTATTCCATCATTATCAGCATCTGAGCCAGCTTTACCTTGGTTTAGCAAGTCCCAAACTTCCCTTCCACCAACATAATTGAATATTTTTTCGTTATTATTTTCACCCGATTTATCACCATCTTTTATATCATAAGCTTCTTTATCACCAATAAATCGCTCATTTATTGATTCAATAGGAGTTCCATCGGGATTAAAAAATGGATTTCCGCCACCCATAATTACGTCAACTTTGCTATCCAAAACCATTTCTTTTGCAATCGCTTTATATTCATAACGACTTGGATTATGTGCAACAAAAGCTGCTGGAGTAGCGTTGCTAAATGGAACTGTTGAAACAACTCCAGTTGATTTATTAAAACTTTCGGCAACGTCTAAAACTGTTTGCACTTTGTTTTTTAACGTATCAACCGAAAGACATGCTTTTTTTGTTTTAACTCCAGTGGCAATTGCAGAACCAGAAGCCGCTGAATCGGTTGGTTTTTTTCTAATAAAGTTAAAATTTGCCCATGCAGAATCGGGGTCATAAATTCCACCACCAATCATAAATGTACTCATTCCCAATTTAACAGGAAATGATTCATAAACTTGCTTTTCCAATTCGCCATAAAGGTAGTAATTTGTAGCATTTATATGATTAAAACCCATTCCATCACCAATAAAGATTATTACGTTTTTCGGGGTTTCGTTTTGAGAATATAAATTTCCAATAAAAATGAACAACAATGCTATAATTAGCATAAATCTGATTAAGTGTAATTTCATAATTTTCTTTTAGTTTTTGCAAAAATAATTATGCAAAAATACTCAAATACCTACTTAAATATTTCACTTTTTGGATTAAAGAGAAAACAGCGATAGCTTTAATTTTTAGTTGACGAATAAGAGATATATTATCTTTATAAAGATTTGTATATTTAAAACAAAAATTTGAGATTATATGACAATTAGTGAAATTCAAAATGAAATTGTAAAAGAGTTTGAAACAGTTTCTGAATGGGATGATAAATATGCCCGTTTAATTAAATTTGGTCGCGATTTAGCTCCATTTCCTGAAGAATTTAGAACTGATAAAAACAAAATTGAAGGTTGCCAATCGCAGGTTTGGTTAAACGCAACTTTTAACGATGGAAAAATATTAATTGACGCCGATAGCGATTCCACAATTGTAAAAGGTTTGGCAGCACTGCTGGTTAAAGTTTACTCAAATCAAACGCCAACCGAAATTCTTGCTTCACCGCCAAGTTTTCTAAACAAAATTGGAATTGACAGCCATCTTTCACCAACTCGCAAAAACGGACTTGGTGCAATGTTAAAGCAAATTCAACTTTACGCTGTTGCATTTAACGCATTAAATAGAAAGTAATTATGAATTGGAGAAAGTTAATTAGAGTTTTGCACAGAGATATTGGCTATGTTGCCGTTGCACTTACCATTATTTTTTCAATTTCTGGAATTGCGGTTAATCACATTGATGATTGGAATCCAAATTATATTGTTTTAACTGATTCGGTTAAAATTAAGCCAATTATTGACTCAGTTTTAACTGCAAATGAAACCAAAATTTATGTTCTTTCGCAGTTAAATATTACGGATTCTGTTAAAAGTACTTTTCGCAAAAGTCCAATTGAGATTGATATTTTTCTGGAACGCAAAACTATTTCAGCAAATATTGAAACTGGAATTGTTACTATTGAATCTGTCAAAAATAGAGAAGCCTTCAAAATGATGAATTTTCTGCATTTGAATAACCCCAAAAGAATTTGGACTTGGGTTTCTGATATTTTTGCAGCTTCGTTAATTATTCTTGCTCTAACTGGAATGTTTATACTAAAAGGCAAAAATGGCTTTTCGGGTCGCGGAAAGTGGTTTTTTCTACTTGGACTTTTGATTCCAGTTTTATTTTTATTTCTTTATTATTAATCATTTTGGATAAATAAATGAGAGATTTTCAAATACCTGATAAATATAGAAGTTCGGTTATTTCCGAAATAAAAACCGAACGAAAAAAAAACGACCCAAAAGGCAAAGATTATAGCCCATCAATCCTAAATTTTGGGAAAATACGATTTCACATTGCTCGTCATTTTGGATTTTGCTTTGGAGTTGAAAACGCAATTGAAATAGCATATAAAGCCATAAACGAAAATAGTGGCAAACGCATTTTTCTGCTTAGCGAAATGATTCACAATCCAACAGTAAACACCGAACTTTCGCTTTTAGGAGTTAAGTTTATTCAAAACACAAGCGGAGGCAATATTGTTGATTGGGCGGAATTAAATGCGGATGATATTGTTATAATTCCAGCCTTTGGAACTACAATTGAAATTGAAAACAAGCTAAATGCTATTGGAATAAATCCATATCATTACAACACAACATGCCCTTTTGTTGAAAAAGTATGGAATAAATCGGATGAATTAGGCAAAAAAGGATTTACCGTAATAATCCACGGCAAAGTAAACCACGAAGAAACACGAGCAACCTTTTCGCACAGCACAGTAAACGCACCTTCGGTAATTATTAGAGACCTAAACGAGGCAAAATTATTGGTTGATATTATTACTGGCAATATTCCACAAAATGATTTTTACACACTATTTAAAGGCAAATATTCAGCCAATTTTGATGTAAAAAAAGATTTTGAAAAAATTGGAATTGTTAACCAAACAACAATGCTTGCAAGCGAAACTGAAGAAATTTCAGCATTATTTAAAGATGCATTTGCTAGTAAATTTGGCGAGAATGAGCTTTTTAGCCATTTTGCAAATACACGCGATACGCTTTGCTATGCAACAAATAATAATCAAAATGCAACTGTTGAGTTAATGAAATCGGATGTTGATTTGGCAATTGTTGTTGGTGGCTACAATAGTTCAAATACTTCGCACATTGTTGAACTACTTGAAGAAAAATTCAAAACATACTTTATTGCTGATGAAACCAAGCTAATTTCAAACAAAATAATTTCGCACTTTAACATTAATGAACGAAGTGAAAATACAACCGAAAACTATCTTCCCGAAAAAGAAGTTATTAATATTGCAATTACCAGCGGCGCTTCTTGTCCCGATGCAACTGTTGATAAAGTAATTAAAACTATCGTCGCATTTTTTGAATAAATGAATTTTAATTGTTCGATTGTTGCATTGTTAAATTGTTTTTGCAGTCCTTTTTCTACTTGGCTTCAACAGCTTTCCAGCCGTAAGTTTTATATTTCCAGCTAAAATTATTGCCGTCAACTTCAAAAACGGCGTAACCTTCGGCGAAACCTTGTCTTAAACCTTGCCACCATTTTGCCGAGACTGCTCCAGCGGTTATAAAATGAACATTTTTTACAATTATTTCTTCAACAATATGCAAATGTCCTTGAAGGACTATTCTTAAATTATGATCTTTAAATAATTCCAAAACTTTGTGTGAATTTCCAACCGTTCCACCAGAAGAAAAGGCCGCATTTCCACCTTCGAGTACTTGCATGCCAGCAGAAATAAATGGGATATGAGTGGAAATTACAATTGGAGTTTTTTTATCGACTTTTGCCAAATCACTTTTTATCCATTCCATTTGAAGCGAATCAATATTTCCAAAATAAGTTCTGTCTTCGGTAAATCCTATTGCATCCAAAAGCATAAAATGCCAGCCTTTATGGTCAAAGGAAGAATAAGCATTTCCGTTTCCCAACCGCTTTTTGAAAATTTCTTTGCCATAATTTTTATCGCTAGTGTCAACGCCACTTTTCTTATAAAGTCCAAATACATCGTGATTTCCAATAGTGTTATAAAGCGGAGATTCAATATGCTTTGCCAAACTATCATATAAATTAAATAGTGAATCGGCACGTAGAAATCCAACACCAAGAGCATCCATTATCAAATCGCCACCGGTAATTACAAAATTGGGTTTTATGGAATTAATTGAGTCAATTGCTTGTTTAAAACCTTCGCCAGCTTTTAACTCAGGCTGAACATGAATATCGGTCATAAACACAAAACTAAATTTATCGTTTTGAGTGTTGGGGACTGGTCGAAATGCACAATTTGTTAATACAAACGATGTAATAAGTAAAAACAGCAAACTAAAACGCTTCATATTTATTCCTTTTTTAATGCAAGATAACCCTTTTCTGAATATGATAAAATTAAGTTTTTGTTAAAATTTGAATTGCCTCTTATTTCATTATGTAACTTAGTCACTCACATTAAACATGTGGACAAAAACCTTGAATGTTTCACCTAAAGTTAGTTAACCAAAAACATTTCAGCTTTTTTTCCTGAAATTTTAAGTGTTTTTTCATTTGCTAAATTATGTTTTTCGGAAGTATAAAGATTTGTAAGCTCATCTCTTCCGCCTATAATTTTGAAATAAGCGATTAAATCAACATTAAAATCATTATCACTTGTATTAACAACATTTAGGATTAGTTCATCATCAAGCTGTTTGAAATAAACATAAATTCCATTTTCTGGTGGAAAGTGAATTAATTTTCCTTTCGAAAGTGCTTGATGTTCTTTTCTAAGTTTTAATATTTGTTGGAAAAAATTGAATATTTCATTCTCTTCATCTGTTCTTCCAGTTTTGGTAAAAGCGTTTCTTTCATCGTCAGGGAATCCACCAATAAAATTTTTCCGCAAAGTTCCATGATCTTCATTTTCCTTAATTCCAATTTCAGTTCCATAAAAAACTTGTGGAATTCCGCGAGTGGTAAACAAAAGATGAAATGCTATTTTGAACTTTTCAATATCGGAATTGGCATAAAGCATTGCTCGACCAACATCGTGATTATCAATAAAAGTAACCAATTGCTCAACATTTGGGTAAAGATAATCGGAAGCAAGCGTTGTATAAAACTTATAAATGGATTCATTTCCCGTTAAATAATTAACAAGAACATCACGCATTCCAAAATCAGTTAAAGCTGGCAAATTTGAGTCAAAATTCCGCAATTTATTTCCCTTTTGATAACCAGAAAGAAACGCTGGGTCGCCAGTCCAAACTTCGCCAACAATGTTTAGAGTTGGATATTCTGTTAAAATGGCATCTGCCCAACGCGACATAAACTTTTGGTCGCAATATGGATAAGTATCTTCGCGAATTCCATCAATTCCAGTAGATTCAACACACCAAATAGTATTTTGAATAATATAATTTGCCAAAAATTTGTTTTTGTGATTTAAGTCTGGCATATAATCTACAAACCAACCTTCTTGAACGTGTTTAATTGTTGATGAATCGGCGTGCGGATCAGAAAAAACCATTTTATGATGATTTGCACGATAGTGTTTTTCCACTGTTCCATTAAGCCAATCGTGCGTTGGCAAATTTTTAATCCAAGGATGATCTATTGCAATGTGGTTTGCAACGTGATCCATTATTACTTTAAATCCTTTATTTTGGGCTGTTTTTACAAAGTTTTTGTACAATTCAAAAGTCCCAAGACGAGGATCAACAGTATAAAAATCGGTCGCAGAATATCCGTGATAGCTTCTAAACGTGTTATTTTCAACAACTGGAGTTAACCAAATAGCAGTAAATCCTAAATCTTTAATGTAATCAAGCTTGCTAATTACGCCCGCAATATCGCCACCATGCCGCGATTGTGGAAAATCATTTTGCAAATTATCAGCATAACCATCAACAAAGTCATTTGTCAAATCGCCATTTGCAAATCTATCGGGCATAATTAAATAAATTGCATCTCCTTGATTAAATCCCTTGTAAATATCTTTGGAAATATTTCTTTTATTTATAGGAAAAATTGTTTTTACACTATTTTCTTTATTGCTAAACTGAATTTCATAATTACCAGCGGTAGTTTCGCTTAAATCAAGTTCAACGAATAAATAATTGTCATTATTTACTTTTTCGATGTTAGTAATTTTCAAACTGGTACTATTAACTGTTGCGTCCGTAAGTCCTTTGCCATAAACCATTAGCTCAATTTTATTGTTTTTCATTCCTTCCCACCAATTTGGCGGTTCAATTTTGCTAATTTCAATTTCTTGAGCAATAATTGCTAAATTAAATAAAAACAGAATATAAAGAAGACACTTTTTAATCATAACACACTTTAATTATTTTTTGATAAATATTGGCACAAATTACAAATAATATTTGAAAGCTACCTTTTGTTGGTGTAAAATTTTTGTTAATAAATACACTAATTATGATCTATTTCTCAATTATAAATAATTTTTTACAATAATTATCTCAAATCTCCCTCATTTATTGTTAGAAATTGTCTTCACAAATGTAACCGTTAGCAATGCTATTTAAGATTTACTATTATCCATAAACTATATCTTTTTACGAGTTTATTTATTTTAATAAAATCATCTTTTTTACCTGCGAAAAATTATTTTTTGAACCATTAACAGTAGTTGCTTCCAATCTATACATATATACTCCACTCGAAATTGAGGAAGCATTGTATGGAATTGAATAATTACCCGCATTAACAACTTTATTCAACAATGTAGAGACTTCACGTCCAAGAATATCATAAATTATAATTTTAACATGACTTTCAGAAGGAATCCGATAATTTATAATCGTAGTTGGATTAAAAGGATTTGGATAGTTCTGACTAAGATTAAATTGAGTTGGGACAAATTCTTCTGATGGAACTGAAGTAACTTTTTCTGTCGTTAATTTTAATGACCATGATTCCAATGACCCTGAATCAGAAACTGACTCATCAAATATTTGAATTATCCATTCACCATTTGGATTGGTTTGAAGAAACGCATCCAATGATGTATATGGTTTATATTCACCTGAAAATGGAGGTCTTTCGTATTGAAAATCTCTTGGAGAATCATCATTTAACGTAACATTAATAATGTTATTAGCACTAAATCCTGAATGATGAAATATTGTTTTTGTTATTCCCAAATGCGTAATTGCAATACTTAAATTTCCTATTGTAGGATGTAAAATTTCATCAAGAACGATGTTAATACTTTTCACAATATTATCAGAACTGCCTATTGAAACTAAAATTGTGTCTGGAATCATAAGATTGCTTTTAATAATTTTGCTTGGAGTTGAAGTTAGATAAAGCCATTGATTATCAGTTTGTGTAGTATCAATTGGAATTGGGTTTTCAAAAACAATTTGTCCTTCTTCCAACCATTTTAACTTTTGGTCATCTCCAAATAGTTTTTGCTCAACCGATGCTCTGTTATTATTAAAAAAGTAATCAACTGTATTTTGATGTGAAAAATTTCCATCTTCCGACAGCTCAAAATCTAACCCAGAACTATTAATAAATGATTTTCCATCGATATATTTTGGAGATTGTATGCTTAATGGATAATTTTCCCAAGAAATGCCTGCATTAATCGTGCTTAACATTTTTTGACCATCTTGTAATTTTGCATTCAAAATTACTTCATCTTCATTAACTGGATAAAAATCATAGTCATGCAATGGGTCAGTTGTTGTGTCAACATAAGTTGTTTGCCAAACAGTTAAATTAAGATTATGCTTCATTAATGAAAAAGTTTTTGCACTAACATCATAGTTAGCTTTCCAAACTGTACTTAAATCAGCAAATTTATAGATACTTACAACATTTGGTTGAATGTAGTCAATTAAACTCCAATTCTTTCCAAAATCACTTGAGTAGAAAACGTTCATTGCGTCAACCCCATTTCTGCCAGAATTAACAATAACATCTTTACCATTTGATGTTGCTATTTGAGGCGCAGCAAGAAATACATCTGAAGGAGAATTATCCGTCCAAGTTAAGCCTGCATTAGTAGATAGGAAAATTTTGTACGTTGAGTCAATTGTTTTGCTGCCCCAAACTGTATTTCCGTTAACATGAAATGTTGGAGACCACGTTCCGCTCGAATCTATTATTGTCCAATTATTTCCGCCATCAACAGACCTGTGAAGTTTATTTGGTGAGACATAAATGAATGTTTGTGGATTAATCATTGTTATAGAATTAAACAAAACTTGAGGATTTTCTAAAACTCTGGTTCTGTTATTAAAATTCAAGATAGTTCCATTATCACCAACTAAAACAGCAAATGAACCAGATTGGAAGATGTCATTCAAATTATACTGAGAAACTGTTTTATATCTCGGAGTTTGTTCTGGTTCAATAAATCCAATTGTACCGCTATCACCACAAACTAAAATTAAATCGGCATTTGGCTCATCAGAAACTGAATTTAAAGGATAAGGCGGAAAATCGATGGAATTGATAATTTCTGCATTTTGATTAATTGTTGCGAGTGTAGTTCCATAAATATATATTTTTCCATCAATAACATTTGAGGAATGATAACTTTGACCTAACAATGCAGTAGAAAATTGGAACCAACTATCTAATGTATTAGTATAGTAAGCCTCTCCAAAATCTGAAAAAGCATAAAACCCATCCGATAAATATTCTACATCACGTAATGTCCCAGTTGTAGGAGAGGCGATATTGCTCCAAGTTAGTCCAAAATCTGTTGAATATTTTCCAAGTCCTTCCGAACCAACTGCTACAAAAGTACCATTATTGTTCGATGTAATCGCATATAAAGTTAATTCGCCAGTTTCAGAAACTTTAGTCCACGTATTTCCAAAATCGCCAGTTCGAAGAATGCTTCCAGCACCAATAATAAACCCAAGTGAATCACTAAAAAATTTTATTTCCTTAAAATCGTCTATTACTGGCGATGAAACTATCGTCCATTCTTGTCCCGAATTAGTAGTTTTTAAAATTGTACCAGCATCACCTACAATCCATCCTTCGGTTCCTGACTTGAACCAAACGCTTTTCAAATTTGCGGTTGTTCCCGCAGCTTGTAACGCCCAACCTTTTTCTGGTTCGAGATCAGGTGGTGGTGGTGGATTTGGAACAACATTAATTTTACTTATCCAGTTAATGCGGCTATAATCTGCTGGATTTTCACTAAATCCAACTACCGTGTATGTTCCGTTTCCTTCAAAAAGATATGTTGGAATATCAAAATAGTTTTCATTTGATGAATAAATAGCAGAACCGGTTTGAACGCCTGTAGGAGAAAATTCAATAAATAAATATTTTGAATTTTGCGAGGTCCATGCAAGTTGTGTAATTCCCGATGCTGAAACAAATCCAGCTTCATCAACATGCAGTTGTTTTATTGAGCTTGAACTATTCCCAGGATAACTAAATTGTGCAAACTCCGAACTATCAGTTTCGTTGAAATGATAAATGTATCCAATCTTTGAAGTAAATGTAGTTACATCATAAGCTACAAAAACTCCCCCATTATTATCCGCAGCAATAACTGGATTTCCATTTCCTTTAACCCCGTGTTCCCAAACAGTTGAACCATTTGAACTATATTTATGAATACCGCCATAAAATGGAAAACCACCAGCATTTTGATATTCGACATAAATATTACCTTCATTGTCAACCGTTAAATCATTGCATGGAGCGCCATAAGGCTGTTTTGAAATAGATCTATCCCATTGCGGTAAATTTTCGCCATTACCGGGTGCATATTTAACTGTTCTTGTTTCGTATAAATCCAGATAACTCCAACGGTAGCTCATTGAAATAATAATATTATTGAATGAGTCTATCACCATCTTTCGAAAATCAATATCGGGATAAAAGGTAGCTGTAGTAATAAAGCCCGCAAGAATGGATTTATCAAACCACAAAAGTTCGCCGTTGGATGAATAACTTGTCACTAATAGATGAGGAACCTCACTACCATTATTATCATGAATATTTAAAATTGATACAACACAAATATTGCCGTTTGCATCACTCGCAATAGCTTTAACTTCGGCACTATACTCATCTTCGGGAATTTCAGGTGGCAGTAAATATCTCTGAGACCAAAGACTATCACCATTTGACGAGTATTTAATCAATAATTGTTTTTCATTTGCATCTTCTACCGCAGCATAAATATTTCCAGCTCTATCTGTTGTTAATTTGTACTGGTATCCAAAAAGATTTCCGTAAGTCGTGATTGCCTTTTGATAAATTTGGGCACCAACATTAGAATATTTATTTAATGATACACTCCATTTGGAATCTGCCGTATTAAGAGTAGCAGTAATAATATTTCCTGAATAATCTCTTGTTGCATCTTGAAGAAGCCCAAAGTTGTCGGTTGTAGTCCATAATAAATTGGGCTGAGCTTCTATTCTCAGCATTGAAGCTAAAAGAAATGTTATAAAAAGTAAACGTTTTGCCATTATAGAATACTCCCAATTAATTCATAAATGTGACAAGTAATCTTATTAAATATTTTTAATAAAAGCCAATTTGTCCTATTTTGTGTTTTTCTCAAATTTGACTTATTTGATATTAAAATAGTGAGAATGCTGTTGTGAAATGGAATTTTTACTTATTACAAAATAAATAAAAACATCTATAAGAATAGACTTCTTAAATTGTCAATAATTGATTCTTTTTTCTGCCTTTGAAATTTAGATGACTTATTTTTGTTTACATTTTTTTCGCCTCATTTTCATCGGCAAATTACATTTTCTCGCCATGTGTCATTATCTTTTCGAAGGAATATTCACATAAAAAAGTCCAATTTCTTTTTGAAATTGGACTTTAATTCTAAATATATGTAAAAATTCGTGTAATCCGAGTCTTTACTTTATTAACATCAATTTGCGGGTTTGTACAAAATTTCCACTTTGCAATTTGTAAAGATAAATTCCGCTGGATAATTGATAATTGATAATTGATAATTGATAATTATGTGAACCAGCGGTCATTTCTTGGTTAATCAAAGTCGCAACTTTTTCACCAAGCATGTTGAAAAGTTCTAATTTTACGTTCGAATTTTGAGGTATGCTAAATTTTATTTCTGTACTTGGATTAAACGGATTTGGATAGTTTTGTTCCAATTTATATTCTTTTACTAATTCACCTAATTCTACTGTAATTTCGTCAGAATATTCATAATTTCCGTCAAAATCGAGCTGTTTTAATCGGTATTTAAGGTTTAGTCCAAGGCTAAGGTTTAGTAAATTCTCTGTAAAAGTGTAGTCTTTTGGGCTATTTGAATTCCCGTGTCCTTCTACAAAACCTATCTTTTCCCATGTTTCACTTTTCACATTTGACGTTTGACTTCTTTCTATTTCAAAACCGTAGTTATTTACTTCTGTAGCGGTTTGCCAATTTAGAACAACTTTATTTTCATTTACGTTTGCTGTGAATGTAGTTAGCTCTACTGGAAGTGGAGATAAACATTGTGTTCCGCTTCCTGAATAACTACCATTGATTGTAATTACATCCGCACAAATATCACAATCTGTATCAATATTTATTGAAGTATTTAATTCAAAAACGATACTGCTTTGACCAAATGAGAAAGTAGATATGGCAAAAATTATAAAATTAATAACTAATATTTTCATGGATTGACTGAACCCACTTTTTCAACGAAATCAGAAGCTATTTTTATTTTATTTAATTCTTTAACTATAAACTGTTGTGTTTCATCCAATTTATTCAATTTCTCATTTAATGTTTTTGTTTCTGCTTTTAATTCATCATTTTCTATTTTAAGATCTTGCAAAGCTTTTACTAAAATAGGAAACAGATTACCAGGTGTTGCTTCAAGTTTTTCTGGATTGTCTTTTAACACTAAATTAAGCCATTCTGCATTTTGTTCCATTTGAACTTCATTAAGTTCTTGGGCAATAAATCCAGCTGTCGGGTTTTCTGACATTTTACTACCATCAGAAATGCCATTTTCATACCATTCACGTTTATCCCAGTAAAATAGACGTGGTTTAATTTTCATTAGGAAACCGATCCCAAGGTCTAATTCTCTAATATTTTTTTTATCTCGCTTATCAGATAAAGAACTTATTGATTGCACTGCACAACGCAGTGAAACAACGTTTGCATCTCCCAATGTGATTTGATTTGACGAATATGCTGCACTTGGTTCAGAATTATATCCAATTGTAGTTAAGTTTGAGCCTGTTGTAACTGATGAGCCAGCTGAGTATCCCATTGAAGTATTCATATTACCGATATCATTGTTAAAAAGAGCTTGATATCCAAACGCACTATTATAATTACCAGTTGTATTTGAATATAATGCATCTTTTCCTAACGCTGAGTTCCTATCACCTGTAGTATTGTTAAATAATGATGAAAATCCATTTGCAGTATTTTCATTTCCAAGTGTCGTTAGCTTTAATGCGTTTGAACCAATTGCGGTATTTCTATAACCTCCAGAATTTGTGTATAATGACATATAGCCAATACCAGTATTATCAAATCCTACTGTGTTGTTAAATAGCACATTTGAACCAAAGGCAGTGTTATTATTTCCAGAAGTATTTAAAGACAATGCATTGCACCCAAATGCACTATTATCTATACCAGAATCATTTCTTTCCAATGCTCGATAACCCATTGCAGTACTATAGTTCCCTGTTGTATTATAGTAAAGAGTTGAAGAGCCAAGTGCTGTATTATAGCTACCAGTAGAATTTTTATACATAGACCCTCTTCCAATTGCAGTATTATCAGAACCAGTTGAATTATAAAATAACGATTGATTCCCAATTGCAGTATTATCAGATCCCGTAGAAATACTCCACAAAGCATAATCACCTATTCCAGTGTTTCTGCTAGCCTCAGTAGCGGTTGATGCAGACATTGTAAAATTGCCCGCAGACAATCCGAGGAACAAATTTTCTCCATTACTGCCGGTTGGGGCAAAGTCATGTAAAAATCTATTCGTACCTTTAAAAATGACACCAACTGTTGAACTATTTGACGTTAATTCTAATCTTAAAGATTTGAGAATATTGACAGAACCCGTTGATTGAGTGACAGTAAAATAATTAGAAGTAGCATCTTTTATATAATAAATACCGCTAGCTCCCAATGTGTTTGTTATGTTGTTTTGTGAATAAGTTATTGATGTAAGAAGCACCAAAACTAATAAGAAAACTATTTTCAAAACAGCTCCATTTTTATTTTGTATTATTTTATTAAGAAGTATATATTTCATCAAAACTCGGCTACCTTGTCTTTGTAAAACTATTTTAATATTCTAATGGAAACTCAGTTTGCTATTCTTTTGCATCAAAATGTTTCTTTAAAATTTTATTTAAAATTTACTTTTACATTTATATTCTCAAAGATACAATATAATAGGACATCTTGTCAAATTTTATAGAGATAGGATTTTTACAAATTGCATTTAGTGTGCATAAAATATTAATAGGAAAGCGTTGTTAAAAAAAAATCAATCAAAAAGTCTGATTACTTTTTTTTCTATATCATCAAAACGGATATTTTAGTTTGTACAAAACTGCCACTTTGCAATTTGTAAAGATAAATTCCACTTGCCAAGTTAGAAGCATTAAATTTAACTTCGTAATTAAATTTAAACTTCCGAGGTTTTTAAAAACCTCGGAAGTTTGATTTTTTTATTTTATTAACATCAATTTGCGGGTTTGTACAAAATTTCCACTTTGCAATTTGTAAAGATAAATTCCGCTGGATAATTGATAATTGCTAATTGATAATTGATAATTATGTGAACCAGCGGTCATTTCTTGGTTAATCAAAGTCGCAACTTTTTCACCAAGCATGTTGAATAGTTCTAATTTTACGTTCGAATTTTGAGGTATGCTAAATTTTATTTCTGTACTTGGATTAAACGGATTTGGATAGTTTTGTTCCAATTTATATTCTTTTACTAATTCACCTAATTCTACTGTTATTTTGTCAGAATATTCATAATTTCCGTCAAAATCGAGCTGTTTTAAGAAGAAGTTAAGTTTAGCTTTTGTAAAAGTTTTTGAATTTATATGTGTTTTTTGATGAATTTCACAAAATATAACGCGATACAAAATGTATTCTGAAGTGGTAATCAAATCACTTTGATTTATGATCTGGACATATTTCACTGTAAACCCGTAATTAGTTTATAATTCTAAAATGAGTTTTAATCAAACAGAAAATAGTAATTTAAGAGTTGTTTGTCAAGTTTTATGAATGTAAAATATTATTTTAACGGCTTAATAAAATTCAGTCAACTTTTTAATTTGTAATACGTCAAATTGAGTTGATAAATTATTGAATTATTGCAGAACAAAAATAAATCAATTTTCTTAACAACATTAAAAGGAACCAAAATGAAATTACTATTTGCAGTATTTTTACTACCGTTTTTTATTATTTCTGCCCAAACTGGTCAAAATCAAAACTCAAATCCATTTTTTGTAGAATGGGAAACTCCTTTTGAAGCTCCACCTTTTGATTTGATTAAAACAGAACATTTTAAACCCGCTTTTATTGAAGCAATGAAACTTCACAAAGAAGAGATTAATGCAATCATTAATAACCCCGAAGAACCGACTTTTGAAAACACTATTGTTGCTCTTGAAAAATCTGGACAAATGATTAATAAAGTTGCTGGAACTTTTTACCATTTATCAAGTGCAAATACAAATTCGGAATTACAACAAACTTATGCGGAAGTTGCTCCACTACTTTCTCAGCATGGTGATGATATAAATTTTAATCTAAAACTCTTTGAAAGGATAAAAATATTATATCACAAAAAAGATAAGCTAAATTTAACTGCAGAACAAAAAACGTTGCTTGATAAATCATATCGCGATTTTGTAAAAAGTGGAGCTAATTTGAATGATGCCGATAAAGATAAGTTAAGAAAAATGAATGAAGAACTTTCTATGCTTTCATTAAAATTCCGTGATAATTTATTGAAAGAAACAAACGCTTTTAGCATCGAAATATCAGATGAAAAAGACCTTGCAGGCTTGCCCGAAAATATTATCAAATCTGCAAAAGATGATGCTGAGCGAAAAGGCATTACTGACAAATGGGTTTTTACTCTTCAACAACCAAGTTATATTCCTTTTATGACTTATAGCGATAAACGCGATTTACGCGAAAAAATGTTCAAAGCAAGCACTTTACGTGGAAACAATGACAATGAAAATGATAATAAAGACATTGTTAAACAGATGGTTTTATTGCGCCTAAAAAAAGCCAACCTTCTTGGATATAAATCTCATGCGGATTTTATTCAAGAAGAATACATGTCAAAAAACCCTCAAGCGGTTTATAAATTCCTAATGGATTTATGGGAACCAGCTCAAAAAGTTGCAAAAAAAGAAGCCGAAGAACTTCAAAAAATGGCTGCAAGAGATGGAGCAAATTTCAAAATTCAACCATGGGATTGGTCTTATTATGCCGAAAAGCTCAAAAAAGAGAAATATGATTTAGATGAACAAATGCTCCGTCCATATTTCAAATTGGAAAACGTAATTGACGGATTATTGACAGTTGTTAATAAACTTTATGGCTTCCAATTGGTTGCACGAAATGACATTCCTGTTTATCATCCAGATGTGAAAGTATTTGAACTAAAAGAAGCAGATGGAAAACATATCGGAATTATTTATACAGATTATTTCCCTCGCGATTCAAAACGTGGTGGGGCTTGGTCAAGTGCTTTTAGATCACAATCGAATATTGACGGTCAATTTATTACTCCAATAATTTACAATACTGGCAATTTTAGCAAACCGACTGCCGATTCTCCTGCATTATTAACTTTAGATGAAGTTCAAACTTTGTTCCACGAATTTGGTCATGCTCTTCATGGATTATTATCAAATTTAACTTACCCTTCGTTAAGCGGAACTAATGTGGCTTGGGATTTTGTTGAACTTCCATCTCAAATAATGGAAAATTGGGTTACCGAACCTGAAGTTTTAAGACTTTTTGCAAAGCATTATGAAACGGGTGAAATTATGCCAGATGAGTTAATTGCAAAGGTTCAAAATGCACAAAAATTTAATCAAGGATTTGCAACAGTTTCTTATTTAACCGCCACTCTTTTGGATATGGATTATCATTCACTTACTGAAGAGAAAAATATTGATGTTCCTCAATTTGAGAAACAACTGGCTGAGCGAATTGGCGTGCTTCCAGAAATAGGAGTTCGTTATAGAAGCACAGTATTTCAGCATATTTTCGCTGGTGGCTATTCAGCCGGTTATTACAGCTATATTTGGGCAGAAGTGCTTGATTCAGATGCTTTTCAAGCATTTAAGGAAAAAGGATTATTCGACAAAGCAACTGCAGCAGCTTTCCGCGAAAATATTCTTTCAAAAGGTGGAAGCGATGACCCAATGAATTTGTATGTAAATTTTAGAGGCAAAAAACCAAGTGTTGATGCACTATTACAAAAAAGAGGATTGGACACAACCTCAAAAAATTGATAAGATTAAGCTAAAAATAAGCCTCACTTTTAACAATTGAGTGAGGCTTTTTAATTTTCAGAATATCACAAAATCGTGTTTCATTCAATAATTCTGTCCCAAAATAAGCTTCAATTAAACAATTCATTTTTGGAATTCAATCATTACTGTAGTGAAATTACTGCTTATAAGAATTTTCTATCATTAAAAAATATCTCAATAATAATTCATATTTTGGATTATCTTTGCCAAGTAACTTTAAAATTTTCACTTAGTTTATAAAATAATATATATAACTTGTAATTCTAATAATTTTAGGAATCCCAAATAATGAAAAGAACTTTTTTAGCTTTGTCGCTTTCAATTTTACTTTTAACAAGTTGTGGTGATAAACCACAAACTATCCTTTTTAATTCCGAATCCTTTGCTTTTTCAATCGAAAATGGTTGGGAAATAAATGCAACTGTAAATGTTAAAGGATTTGAACAAGTCGAAAAAGGAAGTAACAATTTGTTTTTCACAAATCTATATTATTCAGTTAATTTATACACGCCAAATGACACAATTTATAATGCGGATTATAATTCCATAATTGATTCCACAACCGAAAAAATAATGGATAAACAAATTGAATCGCAATTTGAACTTGATTCAAATTTTACTGCCGGAAATTATGTGGTTGAGTTTATTGTTGAAGACAAATATTCTAATACAAAAGATACTTTGACAAGTAAACTTGTTTTGGAATAATAAAATTTTCAATAACATAGACCACCTCTAAAATATGATTTTAATTGATAAACCATTCGTTTCCGAGTTTTTGATAGAAACTATTAAAAGAAATAATTTTTCAGTAGTTTCAACTGAAGTTGCAAAAGAGTTAATAAAAGACGAAGCGATAAATTGGATTTCCGAAAATGAGGCAAAAAGCCTATTTCGCGATAATCCAAATATTCTTTTATACACAAATTCAGAGAATTCAATAAGTTGGATTGAAAACAATTTAACTTTCACCACTTTGCCAAATCAAATTCATACTTTTAAGAATAAAATAAAATTTAGAGAATTGTTAGAAGAAACATTTCCTAACTACTTTTTTAAAGGTGTAAAATATGAGCAATTAAAAACTTTGGATATCAGTAATTTTAAATTTCCATTTATCATTAAGCCCGCTGTTGGATTTTTCAGTTTGGGTGTTCATAAAGTTGATAGCTTAAATGTTTGGAGCGAAATTTTACTTAAAATCGAAAGCGATATTTCAAAGTTGGAAGGTTTATATCCAAAAGAAGTTATTGATGTAACTGATTTTATAATTGAAGAATATTTTGAAGGAGAAGAATACGCAATTGATTGTTATTTTAATGAAACTGGCGAACCAGTAATTCTAAATATTCTTCATCATGTCTTTTCGTCAGCTAGTGATGTTAGTGACAGAATTTATTCCACTTCCAAAGATATAATTGAGAAAAACAAAGATGGCATCCAAAAATTTCTAAAAACAATTGGAATAAAAACTAATCTGAAAAATTTTCCAGCTCATGTTGAAGTAAGAATTGATAACGAAGGACAAATTTTTCCAATTGAGGTAAATCCACTTCGATTTGGTGGTTGGTGCACAACTGCCGATTTATCGTGGTTCGCTTTCGGATTTAATTCCTACGAATATTTTTTGACACAACAAATTCCAAATTGGCAAAACATTTTCAAACTAAACGCTGATAAAAAATATAGCATAATAGTTCTTGATAATAATTCTGGAATTAACGGAAATGATATTGAATCTTTTGATTACGATATGTTGTTGAGTGATTTTCAACATCCTTTAGATTTACGCAAAGCAGATTTTCGAAAATTCCCAGTTTTTGGTTTTTTATTTGTCGAAACACAAGTTGGAAATGATTCCGAATTGACTAATATTCTAACTTCCAATCTTAAAAAATACATTAAAGTGAAGTGATGATGATGAAGAACACAAATGCAATTTCAAATTTTCTTAGAGCCATTTTAGGAATCATCTTTTTAATGTCAGCAATTTCAAAAATGGTTGCTCCTGGCTTGTTCGAAATTACAATTATGGAACAAGGTGTTTTCGCTTCGCGAGAAATTGTTGCTTATTTAAGCCGATTTTTAATAATTATGGAATTATTTTTAGGTATCGCTTTGTTTCAATCATTTTATCTAAAAAAAATAATTTTGCCAATTTCTATATTTATTCTGTTCGCTTTTACCATTTTACTGTCCTTTTCGGTTTTTGCTGGCGATACAAATAATTGTGGATGTTTTGGCGAAGTTGTAAAAATGTCACCCTTGCAAGCAATAGTTAAAAATATTTTTCTTATTATAATTGGAATTGTGATTTTTCGTTTGCAAGATGATAATCCAACAAAAATTTATGTTCCATTTTTTATTCTTTTAGTTTCTGTTGGAACTGTTTTTGGAATTGCACCTATTAAATCATACGAAAATCTTGTCTTTACACAATACACCAATTTTGAAAACGAAGGAAGAGTTGATTTAACAAACGGTGATAATCTGGTTGCTATCTTTTTTATCGATTGCGAACATTGCACCGAAACTGCACAAGAAATTGTAAAATTGGAAAAAGAAACTGAAAGAATTTCAAATTTGTACATCCTTTTTGCTGGTGAAGAAACAGATTCAGTTCATCATTTTTTGGATAAAACCCAAATTGAGCATCCGTATTTCAGAATTCCGTTAGAAGATTTTTTTGAACTAATTGGAAACTCGCCACCAAGAATTTACTGGTTACATGATGGAAAAGTTAAAGAATTTTGGGATAGCGATTTTATCGAAAATGTAAAACGGTATCAAAAAACATCAAACAACTAATCTAAATTAGTCGTTTGATATTTTTTCAAATTCAGAATTTATTAAATCAAATACTTCTTTAACGTGAATTTTTTCGGTTCTAATTCCAGAAATAACAACACGAATTGTAAATTTTCCATTTAAAACTGTGTGTGATAAAAATGCTTTGCCAGAAGAATTTACATTATCCATCAAAGTTTTGTTGAAAATATTCAATTCTTCGTCAGTTTTTAGCTTTTGCGGAACCGCTCTAAAACAGATTGTGCTAAGTGGAGTTGGTGCGAGCAATTCAAAATTTGGATTTTCAACAATCCAATTACTAAACATTTTTCCAAGACGCAAATGCTCGCGTATTATTTCAATGATTCCTTCCGTTCCATAATGCCTAATTATAAACCACAATTTTAGTGAACGAAATCTTCTTCCAAGTTGAATTCCGTAATCCATAAAATTTGTAACTTCGTTATCTTCGTCTGTTTTTAGGTACTCTGGAATTAATGAAAATGCTTGTTTTAAAATACTTTTGTGTTTTGTAAAAAGGACTGATAAATCAACTGGAGTGAACATCCATTTGTGCGGATTTACAACAACTGAATCGGCATTTTCAACTCCATCAAGCAAATATTTCATTTCTGGAACAATTGCCGCAACGCCAGCGTGAGCAGCATCAACGTGAAGCCAAATATTTTCGGTTTTGCATATTTTAGAAATTTCACTTACTGGGTCAATGCTTGTTGTAGAAGTTGTTCCAACTGTGGCAACAACGCAAAAAGGCTTCCAACCGTTTAATTTGTCCTCGGCAATTGCTTTTCCCAACTCATTTGGAATCATTCTAAAATTTTCATCAACTTTAATTTTGCGAACGCCTTCTAAACCAATTCCAGCAACAATTGCTCCTTTTTCAATTGAGGAATGAGCTTGCTCGGATGCGTAAAGTCGCAAACGAGGTTTATTTTGAACGCCACCAAATCCTTTTTCGCGAATTGCATAATCGTCCATATTTTCGCGAGCGGCAACAATTGCGTGCATTGTGCTCGATGAAGCAAGGTCGTAAATAATTCCCCAAAAATTTTCGCTCAAACCGAGCATTTTTCTAAACCAATTAAGCGTAACTTCTTCCAATTCGGTTGAAGCGGGATTCGATTTCCAAAGCATTCCGTTTGTGTTAAAAGCTGCGCTAACTAACTCGGCAAATATTCCCGGATCACTTGAAGTTGAATTAAAATAAGCCATAAATTTTGGATGATTCCAATGCGTAACTCCAGGAAGAATTATATTAGTCAAATCCGAAATAATGTTTTCGTAGCTTTCACTTTTTTCTGGAGGATTTATCGGAAGTTGTTTTTTTATGTCGCCAGGTTTCACATTTGCGAGCACTGGAAATTCCTCTAAATTATTGAAATATTTTTCAACCCAATTAAGAAAAAGTGTTCCATTTTCACTTATATTTTTACTCGTATCATCTTTCATAACTATACTCACATTCTTAATTCTTAATTCTTAATCTTAATCTTAATCCAACTATCAATCTCTAATTAAAAGTAATACTTCCCAACCAATTTATAATTTCTGTAGTTAACTTAATTCTCATTGAGGAAAACGAATGCCCACATTGCAAAATTTGTGAATTTACTCTAACTCCGGCTTTATTCAGTGAATAAACCAAAGGTGTGTTGTGAAGCTCGTTTGGAGCAACAGTATCAAACTCGGCAGCAATTATGAGAATTTTTTTCTCTTTTAACTCGCTTGCTCGCTTTGCAATATTCCAGTTTTCTCTGTTTTTTACCATTTCGTTAAACAATTTTTCAGCATTGGAATTTGTTACTAGCTCCGCACCCGAAGCCAAACCATCCATTGTAATTTCTTTAAATTCTGGATGAGTTAAAATATAATCGGTAAATAATCCAAAATTAAATCCCGCTAGTGAGGCAATATTTTTAATATTTGGATATTTCATCGACGCAATTAGCGATAAAAATCCGCCCATGCTATGCCCAATAAGAATTATTTTATCCTTATTATAATTAAACTCATCAGCAATTTCTAGTTTGCTAAAATGCTCAATTATTGAATTTACATCTTCCAATGAGTTTGAAATTGAGAAATTTCCACTACTTCCCCACGAACCGCGATAGTGTAAAACTACAACATTAAAGCCAAATCGTCTTATTGCGTGTGCAATATCGTAATTAACTTCGTTTCCAGGAAAACCGTGCAAAAGAAAAACGATTGGATTTTTCTCATTTCCAGCAGTTTTGAAAAACGTTCCAATTAATTTTTCGTTTTCAATTTTTACAACTATCGGTTGCATTGTTGGCGGATGTTCCAAATTTAAGTTTGGATTATCTTCTGTTACAGCATTAAATTTTATCATACTTTTCATTTTATTATTTATTACTTCCTAAAAATAACAAAGTGAAACAAAAGATTCCTATATACTTTCTGTTTTTGAAATGAGTGACTCTTTGAGTATTTTTGGAACTTAATTTTACTCAATAAATCATAAGAAAATAATGCGAATTAGTAAATCATTTATTCCAACAATGAAGGAAGCACCTTCAGATGCCGTAATTCCAAGTCACGTTTTAATGTTGCGTACTGGAATGGTTAGAATGCTCTCAGCGGGAATTTATTCCTTTTTGCCACTTGGCTACAAAGTTGTAAAAAAAATAACAAATATAATTAATGAAGAAATGAATGCAATTGGTGGTCAAGAATTTTTATTGCCCGCTCTAAATCCACGCGAAATATGGGAATCGACAAATCGTGTGGAAGCATTTGGTGACACAATGTTTCACTTAAAAAACAGAGATTATGTTCTTGCTCCAACTCACGAAGAAATAATGACGTTTCACGCACGTGGTGAAATGAAATCGTATAAAGATATGCCTCAAATATGGTATCAAATTCAAACAAAATTCCGAAACGAAGCCCGACCACGAAGTGGAATTATTCGCGGACGACAATTTTTGATGAAGGATGCTTATTCATTTGATTCAACTTGGGAAGGTTTGGATGAATCCTACGCAAAACATTACAAAGCATATCAAAATATTTTTGACAGATGCGGAATTGAATATTTTGTAGTTGGTGCTTCAAGTGGTGCAATGGGCGGAAGCAAATCGGAAGAATTTATGGTAAAATCGGATGCTGGTGAAGACACAGTTGCTTATTGCAAAAGTTGTGGATACGCAGCAAATGTTGAAGTTGCTAAATCTATTGTTGAACCAATTGCAAGAAATAAAGAAAGCAAAGAGATTTACGAAATTTCAACTCCAAATATTCATAGCATTGACGAACTTTGTGAATTTTTGAATATTAACGAAACACAAACCGCAAAATCTCGAGTATATATATTTGCAAAAGAGCCAGTTCTTGTTCTAATGCTTGGTAACGATGAAGTAAATGAAACAAAACTGCAATCAGTTTTGGGAGGCGATATTCGTCCAGCTCACCCAGAAGAATTAGTTGAAATTACTGGCGCTGAAGCTGGTTCTATTGGACCAATTGGATTTAAGCACAGAATTATTGCTGATTCAAGATTGAAAAATTTAAACAACTTGTTTAGCGGTGCAAATAAAACTGATTTCCATATTGGTGGAATTGATTTAAGTCGCGATGTTAAAAATCTTGAATATTCCGATTTAAGAACTGTTGAAAGTGGTGAAGAATGTTCAAGATGTGGCGAAACTCTCGAAGTTTTTAAAGCAATTGAACTTGGTCATATTTTCAAACTTGGGACAAAATATTCTGACGCAATGGGAGCTACATTTTTAAATGAAAATGGACAAGCTCAACCAATAATAATGGGAAGTTATGGTATTGGTGTTGACCGCGTTCTTGCTTGTTTTATTGAACAAAATTATGACGGAAAAGGTATTATTTGGAAAGCACCTTTAAAACCATTTGATATTCACCTTCTTGCTTTAAATATGAAAAAAGAAATTGTGGAAAATGAAAGTAATGCAATTTATGATTTACTTTTAAAAGAAGGTTATGACGTTCTTTATGATGATAGAAGAGATGCTCAAGCTGGCTTCAAATTTAACGATGCCGAACTAATTGGAATTCCTTTACAAGTTATTATTGGTGAAAAAAATATTCAAGAAGGTTTGGTAGAGATAAAAAATCGTAAAACTGGCGAAAAATTGCTGATTAGTAAAGAGATTTTACTCGACCAGCTGAAAGATTTAGTAAAATAATGAAAAACAAACTTTTTATAGTTTCAACACCAATAGGAAATTTTGACGATATTACATTACGCGCCCTCAAGATTCTTAAAGAAGTTGATATTGTTGTTTGCGAGGAATTTAAGCCCGCACGCAGATTGCTTTCTTATTATGGAATTGCAAAAGAGCTAATTTCGGTTAATGAACATAACGAAAACGAATCAACTTTTGAAGTAATTGCTCAAATTAAAAGTGGCAAAACTGTTGCACTTATTTCGGATGCGGGAACTCCACTTTTTTCTGACCCTGGCAACACTCTTGTTGAACAAGCTATTTTAAGTGGAATTGAAATTGTTCCAGTCCCAGGTGCAAGCTCGCTTCTTTCTGCTCTTGTTGGAACTGGATATCACTTTGAACAATTTTATTATTACGGCTGGCTTTCACCTAAAAAAGAAATTAGACAAGTTCAGCTCAAAAAACTAAAATCCATAAACGAAGTAATAGTAATTCTTGAAACTCCGTATCGCTTAACTGCTTTGTTAACTGATATCAAAAAGATTTTTGGAAATAATCAAAATATTGTTGTTGCTTATAAATTAACACAAAAGGAAGAAAAATTTTATAGAGGAAGTGTAGAAACTGTCCTAAATAAAATTTCGAACGATAATCTTAAAGGCGAATTTGTACTTATAATTGAAAAACATTTTTCGGAAAATAACAGTAAATTGTTACATAACAGAAAAATTTAGGTTGTTTTCAGTTTTGGAAAGTCGTATTTTGAATTAAAATGAATGTTTTTTTCAGCCTTTAATTTTTTTTAAATTACAAATATTGAGGAAATTATGTTAAAAATACTAGATGTGGATTTAACTCCAAATCCACAAGCTTTGAAATTTGTTTTAAGTGAAAAGCTTTTAAACATAGAAACCAGAAGTTTTAATTCCAAAGAAAGTGCCGAAAATGACCCGCTTGCGAAACTTATTTTTGAGTTGGAAGGTGTTGTTTCAGTTTTTTATATGGATAAATTTATTACAATTGAAAAGCAACCAGCAGTTAGTTGGACAAAAATTCAAAAACCTTTTGCAGAAATTATTGAATCTTTTGATATTGCAACACTTCCAGCAGAAATAATTGTTGAAGGAAAACATGCCGAAGAAACTGCAACATTCAAAAAAATTAGCGAAATAATTGAGTTACGCATAAAACCCGCACTTGCTGGCGATGGTGGCGGACTTGAAATCTTGAATTTTGAAGAAAATACACTTACAATCCGTTATCAAGGTGCCTGTGGAACGTGCCCAAGTTCAATTAGAGGAACTTTAGTTGCAATTGAAAACTTGCTTAGAAGAGAAGTAAATGCCGATATTTCTGTAATTTCGGGATAAATACAAAATTAATATTAAAAAAATCTATTAAATTGATTGATAAATAGAAAATTAAAACATTTTGAAGGGAAAAGCGGTAGTTATTTACCGCTTATTTTAAAGTTGTAACTTGACTTGCGTCTTCTAACTTCACGAATTTTTCGTTGAATTTGTAACTTCCAGTTTCAGATTTTACTGTTTTAATTACTTTTACTGTAATTCCAGCAGCAACACCTTTTTTTGTTTTATCAACAAATGTTTGTTTTTTAGCCATTATTTTACTCCAAATATTTAGACAGCAAATATAATAAATAAATATCGATTTTTAAAGAAAATGAACATCTAATAATTTTACAATTGTTCTTCTTTTATAATTTTATAAATATGGTTATCATTGCACATATTTATTAGGATAAAATGGAAACTGCAATAAAGCGAATTTACTTAACTGGTTTTATGACGAGCGGGAAAAGTACTATTGGACCAATTTTGGCAAATGTTATCGGCTGGGAATTTTCTGATCTTGATAGAGAGGTTGAAGAATGTGAAGGCAAAACAGTTGTCGAAATTTTTGAAACTAGTGGCGAAGATTATTTTAGAGATATTGAACACAGACTTTTATTGGATTTATCGAAAAAAAACAATATTATTCTTTCACTTGGTGGCGGAACAATGGCCTTTGATAGAAATTTAAGCATTTTAAAGAAAACTGGAATAACTGTTTACTTAAAATCATCGCCCGAAATGATTTATCAAAGAATTAAAAATAAAATTGACCGTCCAATTTTTAGAGATTTGGTTTTGTCTGGAACAGCAAGGCCAAAAGATTTTATTGAACGTATCGAAAATTTATTGGAAAAACGCGAACCTTTTTATCTTCAATCTGATATTTGTATTGATACTGATTTATCAAATATTGGATTGACTGTTGATAAACTTGCAAAATCTTTAATTAAGGCAATAAATGGAAACAATTAACATAAATTTACCACAAAATGGATATAACGTTTTTGTTGGAAATGGAATTTTTAATCAGCTTTTGAAAATTATTAAATCGCATAATTTGAATAAAAATCTGTTTTTTGTTATTGACGAAAATGTTTATTCACTTTATTCTTCTCAAATTAATTTAATTATCAGCAATTACAAGGGAAAAGTAAATCTTATTAAAATTATGGCAAGCGAAAAGCTAAAATCATTCAAAACAATGGAGAAGATTTATGCTAACTTGTTAGAAAATGATTATTCGCGAGATACTCTTTTAATTGCAATCGGTGGTGGAATTATTGGTGATATTTGCGGTTTTGTTGCGGCAACTTTTTCACGAGGAATTCAGTATGTTCAAATTCCAACAACTTTGCTTTCAACTGTTGATAGCTCCGTTGGTGGCAAAACTGGAATCAATTTTGGAAATACAAAAAACATAATTGGCGCTTTTAATCAACCAAATTTTGTATTAATTGATGTAAATTTTCTTAAATCACTTAATCACGAAGAACTGCTTTCTGGACTTGGTGAAGTAGTAAAATATGCTTATTTAACAAACATTGAGTTTCATAATTTCATAAAAAGCAATTTTGGAAAGGTTTTTGATAAAAGTCCCAAAATATTTACCAAAATTATTAATGAGTCAATCAGATTTAAAGGCGATGTTGTAATTAGCGACGAAAAAGAAACTGGAAACCGCAAAATGTTAAATCTTGGGCACACTTTTGCTCACGCTTTTGAAGTTGAATCCAAATTTAAGCTAAAACACGGACAAGCTGTAATTGTTGGAATTGCTTCTGCAATCTTTCTTTCATTCAAAATTGGTTTAATTACAAAATCAAAAATGGATGAACTTCTTGAGTTAATTTACCTTTTCAAAGACAAAATTAACATTGGAAAAATAAATTTTGACAATGCAATTTCAATTATGCGTCGCGATAAAAAAAATCGCGATGGAAAGATAAAATTTGTGCTTATCCAAGATGTTGGGAATATTGTCCTTGATGTTGAAGCGTCGCAAAACGATGTTATTTATGCTCTTGAAAGCGGAATTGGAGTTTTTAAACATTGAAATATTTGGTAATTCTAATTCTCGTTATTACAACAAGTTTTATAAGCTCACAAACTCTTCGCGAAACACGAGCAGTTTGGGTTTCAACAAATTACAAATTGGATTGGCCTCCGCAAACTTTTGACGAAAATGCCCAAAAAGAAGCACTAATAAACATTTTCAGTAACATTGAAAGCAAAAACTTAAACACAATTTATTTCCAAGTTAGAAGCAACGGAACTGTACTTTTTAATAGTTCGCTGGAGCTTTTTTCGCCTTACATTACTGGCGAAGTTGGAAAATTTGGAAGTTATGACCCGCTTAAGTTTGCAATTGAAGAAGCACACAAACGCGGAATTGAAATACACGCTGTTGTTAATACAATGCGTATTTATACAGGAACCGAAGTTTCAATTAAAAATAATCCTTTACATATTTCAAAAATTCATCCAGAATGGGTCTATTCGAAAGCCGATGATAATTCAATATGGCTAAATCCTGGAATTCCAGCAGTACGTGATTATCTAGTTGAACTAATTGATGAAATTGTTCAAAATTATGATGTTGATGGAATTCAACTTGATTTTATCCGTTATCCACAAAAACCGATTAATGATAATTCGCCATTAAATGATGTTGGAAAAGATGAAAACACAAGCAATTGGCGAAGAAATAACATCACAAAATTTATTACTCAGCTTAATCAAAAAATTAAAACAACTAAACCAAATATTAAACTTGGCGTAACTCCAATTGGTATTTATAAATCGCTTCCAAATGCTCGTGGAATGGAAGGATTTTCTGAAGTATTTCAAGATTCGCGCGAATGGTTGAAACTTGGAATAATAGATTACGCAGCTCCACAAATTTATTGGGATTCAAAAAACAATCCAAAATTTGATATTTTAGTCAAAGATTGGATTGATAATTCGTTTGGGAAAAATATTATTATTGGAATTGCAGCCTATAAACCAGAAGTTTATAACGAAATTGAACGCCAAATTAATACAACACGCAATCTAAAAACCGCTGGAATGGCTTTTTTTAGATATAAAAATATTGAAAATAAACGATTTTATCTATTTGAAAACAAAACGCTTCCAACAGAAATGCCTTGGATAGAAGACATTCCACAAATAGCAGATATTACTTTACAATCAAATTTTGATAACGACAAAATATCGATAAATTTTAATGTTAGGAAAAATGACATAATAGAAAATGGTTATTTTGCACTTTACGAAGAAGAGAATTTGTTACAAAATTCCGAAAACCGATTGATTAAAATTGTCCCAAATTATATTTCTGAGTTAAATTTTAAGTTAAATCAACCAAACAAAATAAATTATTATTATTCCGCAATGCAATTTGACCAACTTTGGAATGAAGCAAGCAAATTGAGCAACATTTCTGCTGTTTCTGTTCCAAAACTCAAAACACTCGAAAAAGATATATCAATTTTTACCAATCCTGTTCTATTGCAAAATGGGAAACAAAGTGTTATAATTTTATTCAGCAATCTCGATGAAGAAATAACACTTTTCAGCGATTTGAGTAAAAATCAAAACTCAATTCTTTCAAAACATTTTCTAAAAAAGGGATATAACGAAATACATTTAAATTATGATTTAGCAAATTACAAAAATGCCGTTATTAGCTTCGCAAAAGAAAATAAATCAGTAAAATTGGGTTTTAAAGGTTGAGGCTGAGATAAAGGTTGAAGTTGAGGTAAAGGTTGAGGAAGAGAAGTTTTTTATGAAATAATGTAATGGCTCAATTGTTAAATTGTTTAACTGTTAGAATTGACAAAAATTTATTCCATTTTTCCAACATTCCATTCTTTTCCTTCCATTACTCCAATGCTCAGTTTTCCCTTAACCTCAATCTAGTCCTTAACCTTATTTAAGCAAAATCATCTTTTTTGTTTGATTAAAATCACCACTTTGTAATCTATAAAAATAAACTCCCGATGGGAGATTATCTGCGTCAAATTTTACACCATATTTACCAGCATTCATTTCTGAATTTAACAACTCTGCAACTTGTTGACCAATGGAATTATAAACGACTAATTTTACAACATTCGTTTTGGCAATCGAAAAATTTATTTCTGTACTTGGATTGAAAGGATTAGGATAATTTTGCAAAAGCGAATATTTTGCTGGCAGTTCCAAATTGTCATTTACTGAAACAACTTCATTTGCATATCCTAAAATTGAAATATCATCTATAAACCAACCATCTTCTTCTGCATATTCGTCGGTGTTTAGCTCAAATTTTAAATAAATTTGCTTATCCATAAATTGATTTAAATTAATAACCTCCGAAATCCAAGTACTTTGAGTTCCGTCGTAAATTAGCTCGTCACTTGGCTGGAAATTCCCAGAACCAAATTTTGAGTTATCACCACCAACAACAGTCCATGAAACCAAATCGGTGCTAACAGAAATTTGTGCATAATCCCAACCAGATTCGATGCTATATTTTGTCATAAATTTTAAAAATGGATTTGTTATTCCAGATAAATCAATTTTGCTTTTGGAAATTAGCGAAAGCTGAGAATTGGAAAAATAATCGCCAGTTTTGCTATCGGTAACTGATGAATTAGCTGAATAGAAACTATTTGTTGTTAATTCCCAATTATTGGCAACATTTGAATTATAATTCCAATTATTGAGAGAGTTTAGTGAATCTACAAAATACATTTTAGGAATTCCGACAATAAAAGAATAAGTATCTTTAGAAAGCAATAAATCTGCAGAAAAATATTCAACATGGACAAAAACAGAATCACCGACTCGAGCTAGGTCATCAACTTTAAATTCAACCATATTTTCCATAAACAATTCGCTACGAGCTGGAATATTTCCTAAGTTTAAATTATTTGAAGATAAAAGTTTGGCATTATAACTTATTGAAATTGCAACTGAAATATTATCAATATCCCCAAGTCCTTTGTTTTTAAGCGTAATATCAATATTTCCAGAATCGTTTGACGAATAATATTCTTTATCAAGAGTAAAATTAAGAGTATTTACAAATCCACCAGCGACCCAAGCTAAATATAAATTTGGATAAACATTTTCAACTGCGAGAGGAATAATTCTATCAATTGAGGGCCAAAAACCATCGCTTGAATTACCAATTTCTGGAGTCATTGCAAATATTTTATTTTTTTCAGTTTGTTCGCCATAAAACCAATCGTCAGAATCTCCATTAACCGAGTAAATTACAGCTTCGGAATATCCCCATTGATAATTATTAAATTGTGTCATATCTGAAGCAATTTCGGCAAAAAAAGTTGAATCTGGCGTTGCTTCGGGAATATAACCCCAAGGAGTAATTAGCAAATTGCTATAGGTGTGATAATTTAGGGCAAGTTGGAAGTCGTGATTAATACAATATTGACGAATTGTTTCCGTTTCTGGCTCCGAAAAAGCTGCTGTTCCGCGATATGTTTCGTTTGTGGTATATTGACTTGAGCCAATATTATCATAACCCCATTTAAATCCATAATTTCTGTTTAAGTCAACTCCATAAGTTCCATCGGCATTTCGTTTGCGATTTTTCCGCCACATTCCCCCGCCATTTGGATAATTATTTTGATTATAATAATATCCATCTGGATTGATAACTGGAATAAAGTACATTTCGCGATTATCAACCAAATAAGTTACTTCGGCATTTGTTCCATAATTTTCGAGTAGATAATACATAAAATAAAACATTTGCATCATACTTTCGGGTTCGCGTGCGTGAATTAGTGCGGTATAAAGCACTTCTGGTTCGGTTTCGTTAGTGTTTGGATTATCCGAAATTTTTATTGCATAAATTGGACGATTTTCAACTGAAGCTCCAATGCTATCTTTTACAGAAATTAAATTAGGATAATTAGCAATCATTTCATCCACTTTTTGCCAAATCTCTTCAAGTGTGTAATTTCCACCCATTGAGCCAAGTGTAAATCCATTTACTGGATATTTTGCATTGACCTTTTGAATAGCTGAATTTTCGATATCCTTATTTCTATCGGAATAATATTTTTGCCAATCATCAATTAACACATTATATTGAACATTAGATTTTTGGATAGCTAAAAATTCATTATTATTCAAAAATAACTCGATTGAACCATCTCTATTCTGATATGAATCGTCAAGTGGAATTCCGAGTTTTTGTAATTCCACAATTTCAGATTTATTATTAATAATCAGCTTTACTTTTCTATAATTTTCAGCAAATGAATTCGAAAAAATGATTAAAAGCAACACTAAAATCATTTTTTGTATTCCAATAATTGGCGATTTCCGTACAAATATATTTCCCATTTTATTTTTCCTTTTTGAAGATTGTCTCAGCTCGCTTAGCGGAAGAAACAATTCCAGTTATCATTGCAGAACTAAATCCGTGATGTTCCATTTGGTTTAATCCAGTAATTGTTAAGCCTTGTGGAGTAGTAACTTTGTCAATTTCGCGTTCTGGATGAAAACCTCCGTTTGCCAAAAGTGAAGCTGCACCTTTAGCCGTTTGAGCCGCAAGTTTAATTGCATCTTCAGCATGAAATCCTATTTCAGTTCCACCTTGTCCCGCAGCACGAATTGCACGTAAAAAGAAAGCAATTCCACAAGCAACAAGAGCGGTTGCAGGAATCATCAAATCTTCATTAATAATTGCTGTTTTTCCTACAGTATTAAATATTATTTCGGCTATTTTAAGTGCGTGTTCGTCCTCTTGGTTGGCGCTAATGCAAGTCATTGATTCCTTAATTGCAATTGCTGTGTTTGGCATAACTCGAACTACTTGCACCTTTTCACCCAATTTGCTTTTAAAATGAGAAATTTCAGCACCAGTAATTATTGATAAGATAAGATGTTTTTTAGGATTTATAACATCTTTAATTTCGTCCAAAATAGCATCCATTTTTTGTGGAGTAACCGCTAAAATTACAATTGTTGAATTTTTTACTGCTTCAATATTATCGGAAGTAATTTTAACACCTTTTTTTTCAAATTTTTCTAAAGTTTCTAACTTTCGCTTAGTTAAAGTTAATCGGTTTGCGGTAACAATTTTCGCATCCAAAAGTCCTTCTGCAATTGCACTTCCAATATTTCCGCTACCAATTATGGCAATTTTATCATTTATTTTTTCCATTTAATTTTCCTTTTTATTAAATTTTTAATTTTTCACCTTCGGATTTAGCTATAATAACTGCTCCGCAAGTATCACTCCAGACATTTGTTGCTGTTCTTAACATATCAAGAATTCTATCAACAGCTAAGATTAATCCAATCCCCTCAAGGGGAAGACCAACCGCCGAGAGAATAATTGATATCATAACCAATCCTGCCATAGGAATTCCCGCAGCACCAATTGATGCAAGCAAAGATGTAATTACAACAATAACTTGTTGACCAAAACCGAGTTCAACTCCATAAGCTTGAGCAATAAACATAGTTGCAACACATTCGTAAAGTGCTGTTCCATCCATATTTACAGTTGCACCAAGTGGTAGCACAAAACTTGATATTTTGTTTGAAACTCCCGCATTATGTTCAACCGCTTCCATTGTTAATGGCAAAGTTGCACTTGAAGAAGATGTTGAAAATGCAGTAAGCAGTGGTGTTCGCATTGCTTTGAGATGAGCAATTGGACTTACTTTCCCAAATATTTTAACTATTAGAGGAAGTGAAATCCAAAAGTGAATTGCAAGACCAAGAATAACTGTAATCATATATAAACCAAGTCTTCCACCAACTGCTAAAAGCGCTTCTTTATCACTTGCTTGCTCGGCAACAACTTTTGCAACAATTCCTAAAATTCCAAAAGGAGTAAACTTTATTATGAACATTGTTATTTTCATCACAACATCAAATAAAGCATTAAAAAAATTGGTTAAATTGCTTTTTGGTTTTTCATCTATTTGAGTAATAAAATAGCCCATTAAAATTGCAAAAAATATTATTGGAAGAATATTCCCTTTGGTGAAATCGCTAAAAATATTTGTTGGAATAATGCCGATTATTGTGTCGCCAAATGATTCTTTTGCCGATGAAAGTCCTTCAACCATTTGCGAAAATCCAAGATCGGCTCCAACTCCAGGTTGAAAAAGGTTAACAAAAAACAATCCAGTTAAAATTGCCAAAATTGAAGTAACAATATAATATGAAAAAGTTTTTAAGCCCAAACGACCTAGATTTTCGGCTTCGCCAATATTAGCAACTCCAGTAATTATAGAAGTAAAAACAAGTGGAATTATTATCATTTTTAAAGCGCGAATAAATAGGACACCCATCCATTCAACAAAGTAAACGTAATCTGTTAAAAATAATCCCCAAAGAATTGCAATAAAAAGTGCAATTAAAATCTGCCAATGTAATTGTAATTTTTTCATATTTTATACTTTTAGTTAATAAATAAACAATATGAAGTAATTCGCACTAATTTGCTATTTGTTTTTTACTTAAATTTTAGCAAAATTTCATCACATAACGAATAACCTTTAGACGTAAATTTAATAAAATTATCACTCCAAATTATGAACTTATTTATAAGCAACTCATTTAAGTAACTTTTATTGTTCAAAATCCATTTATTTCCATATTTATGCTCAAGTTCCAATAAATCCAATCCTTTGCTACGAAGTGCCAACATAATATATTCATCAAGTAACTGGTCATTATTTAATATTTCTTCTGAGCAGATTGCGTTTCCATTCAGTTTTACTTTATCTATATATTGTTTAACGCCCGAAAAATTCCACCAACGTTTATTGGAATAAAACGAATGTGCCGAAGGTCCAAAGCCGATATAATTTGTGTGCTGCCAATATGCGAGATTATGCTGGCACTCAAATCCATCTTTGCAAAAGTTTGAAACTTCGTATTGATTGAATTGTGCTTTTGCCAAATAGTCAATTGTTATCTCATAAAGTGACGCATCAAAATCATCTTCATTTAGTTTTACTTTTTTATCAATCACTAATTTGTTAAGAATTGTACCATTTTCGAGTATTAAACTATAAGCGGAAATGTGAGTTATTGGCAACTGAATTGCTGTTTTAAGGTTCAATTCCCAAATTTCTTGAGTTTGTTTTGGAAGATTAAAAATTAAATCCAAATTAATATTTTCAAATCCGGCTTTGCTTCCATTTTGGATAGTTTCAATTGCAAGCTGCTTGTCGTGAATTCTAGTTAGAAATTTTAATTCGTCATCATTAAATGATTGAACACCAATGCTTAATCTGTTTATTCCAACCATTTTGAAATTTTTCAATTTTTGAAAATCGACAGTTCCTGGATTTGTCTCAAGAGTTATTTCAGCATTTTCCGAAACACTAAAGTTGGAATAAAAAACATCCAAAATTGAGCTTATTTCATTAAATTTAAGCAAAGATGGAGTTCCACCTCCAAAAAAAATTGATGTAATTTCACTATTACTTAAATAGTTGCTATTTGCAATTATTTCCAATTTAAGCGATTCTAAAAATGGTTTTAAATTTTCAGTCTTTGTAATTGAATAAAAATCGCAATAAATGCACTTATGGTCACAAAACGGAATATGTATATATACAGCAATTTTTTTCATTTTAAAAAATCTTTCCATTATCAAATTTTGGCTAAATCTAACTCAAATTTACGTAAATAAATATTTTTATCCCTTTCTTAATTTGAATAAATTTATACATATTTGAATGTGCCAATTGCTAAATTTTTGAGATAAACGATAAATAATTGAGATAATTTTGTGTGATGTACGTCATACCATGATTCATACTTGTGTTTTATAAAAAATATTTTCATATATTTCAAATGCTTTACAAATATAAAAATAACTTATTTCATAACAACGGAGGAAGTAATGAAAAAAAGATCGTTACTCTTTATTTTTCTATTTTTTTGTTTAAGCTTTACCAATATTTTTGCACAAGATTGGGCAACTTCAGTAAAAGTTTCCACCTTGGGCGGTAATATTGAGGTCTATCGTTCTTTTGGAGAACAATTTAACGCACATTTGGGCTTTAATTATTTTGCTATTGAGCAAGATGTTACAGGACAAGAAGATTTTGATGCAAAATTCAAAGTTGGTTTGATGTCTATTTCTGCATTAGGAGATTATTTTCCTTTTGAAGGTAGCTTTAGATTAACTGCTGGCGTTTTTGTTAATCTAAATCAAATTGATGCTACACTTACTCCAACAGATTCCTATGAAGTTGGTGGTGATGTTTATACACCTGAAGAATTAGGAACTCTTGAAGCAAATATTACGTTCAACAAAATTGCACCTTATGTTGGTCTCGGTTTCGGAAATCCGACTGGTGGCGAATCAGGTTTGGGCTTTACTTTTGAAGTTGGTACAATTTATCAAGGTGGTTCAATTGTTGATTTAACTGCTACTGGACTTTTAGAGCCATCTGCAGCAGAAGATCAAGAGCAAACATTTGAGGAGAATTTAGCCTGGTTCAAATGGTATCCTGTTGTTTCACTTGGTTTAACTTATAAATTTTAATTAGGAGAAAAGAAATGAAAAACAAAAAAATATCATTCTTGCTACTTTCTCTGAGTTTTATTCTCTCAATGTTAATTACAAGCTGCGATGTTAAAAATCCAGTTGACGGAATAGAATTAAGAGTAAAAACAATTGCAAGAACAAACGTAGTATCTTTAAGTATTTATGACGGTGCAACACAAAATTTAATTCAACCAAATACTGTAACCGTTACTTTTGAAGGCGAATATGCTGACAAAATTATATCTATGACAAACGATCCATTAACAAGTGCAACAACAACTTCTGGTATTTTGAATTTTGCCGTTGCTGATGATGTTATTCCAACACCAGAAGCACCAATAACCGTAACTGCTGTGGTAACAGCTGATGGTTATGTTTCATCAAGTTCAAGAATATTTATTACATCTCCAGGTGCATCAGCTCATGGAATTTCCTTAGCAAATTATAATGCTCCTCCAGAAGGCGTTGTTTCTACTGTTACTTCTGGTGCTGCATCAAGTACAACAGGCGCAACTACTACTATTGTAGCTAATTCTGGTGTTGAATCTAACACTGGTGCAAGTGCTACAGTTACAATTCCTGCTGGCACCATTTTGAAAGATAAAAATGGAGCTGCTTTATCTGGCGAAGTTAAAACACGAGTTACTTATTTTAATCCTAAAGATGAACAGTCATTAAATTCTTTCCCAGGCGGATTTGCTGTTGAAGCTGAAGGAGCAAGCGGAAGCTTTGTTACTGCTGGTTTTACTGCTATTGATATGACTGCTGGTGGAACAAAAGTTGAAAATTTTGGATCAAGCGTTAATGTTGACATTGACATTCCTGCTGATTTAATTAACCCAGAAACTGGCAATAGCTTGGCTCCTGGAGATAAAATTCCTTTATGGAGTTATGACGAAGAAACTGGTTTATGGACAAAAGAAGGTGAAGTTACAGTACCTTCAGCATTGGCAAAAAGTGCAAATGGCAAAAGTGTTTATAAAGTTTCTACAAAAATTAACCACTTATCATATTGGAACTTAGACTGGTTCCAAGATGCTTGTTATGAAGGAATTACTATTAATGTTACTGGTGGATGTTTCCCTTATCTTATGCTAAAAGCAAAACGAATTTCTGACGGTGCTTATTTCTATAGTGGCTATATTTATGGAAATGATAGAAGTGTTCATTTATATAATGCCCCAAGCGCTGTACCTGTAATGGTTGAACTGTGGGATTATTCTGTTTATCCTTATGTTAAACTTGAAGAAATGCAAGTTGATGATTTATGCGGTACTGATGTAGATTTCCCTATTACCAAAACAAATGGCATGGTTGAAGTAAATGCTAAAATAACTGCAATTTGTCATAACAGTGATGGCGATGTTACATCTCGTTTTTATCCTAACAATTATTCTGTTTATGTTCGTCCTTCAAATAGCTATAACTGGAGTTACCTCGGTCAAGTTATCGAAGGTGAAATTAGCGCTTGTTTCAAATTAGGCGAAGAATATACTTTTGGAGCTTATATTGACGGCGAATGGTTAGAACATACTGAAGTGGTTGATAAAACTACTTATGAATTAGAATTTAGCGATATAGATTATCCAACCGAAATGGACGATATGTGTAACTAACTCTTGTTCTTCCACAATTATTAAAAAGGCTGTCCAATTGGGCAGCCTTTTTATTTATACTTTCAAAAAAATGAATTAATATTGTGTAATTAAAATAATCCCATTAATTCTTTGGCTGATTTTAACGAATTTTCAGTTACTTCCTCTCCACTCAGCAATTTTGCAACTTCATTAATTTTTTCTGCATCATCCAATTTTCTAATTGAACTAACAACACGAGTTCCTATTGTCTTTTTCTCAACAGCAAAATGTTCATCGGATAATGATGCAATTTGTGGTAAATGCGTTATTGCAACTATTTGATGATGGTTTGAAAGTGATTTTAAAGTTGCTCCAACTTTTTGTGCAATTCTTCCGCTAACTCCAGTATCAATTTCGTCAAAAATCAAAAGTGGAAGTTTATCCGATTTTGCTAGAATACTCTTAAGTGCTAACATTATGCGTGAAACTTCGCCACCTGAAGCCACTTTTGAGAGTGGTTTTAAGTCCTCGCCAAGATTTGTAGATAATAAAAATTCAACCTCGTCATAGCCTTTTGAATTGAATTTGTATTTAACACCATCTATCAAAATGTAATTTGCGACACTTTCGTTTGCTTGATTATTGCTTATTTGAACTCTAAAATCTGCATCTGCAATTCCTAAATCGGCTAAAGTTGCTATAACATCTTCTCTTATTTTCTCGGCAACTAGATTTCTAACTTCGGATATTTTTTTTGCAATTTCACCAGTTGATCTTCGTGCGGATTTTAATTCGCTTTCTAATTGGCTAATTTTTTCATTAAAATTAGATGTAATTTCATATTCCTTTCCAATTTTTTCGCGATGTTCAATTACTTTTTCAAGCGTTCCACCATATCGTTTTTTTAACAAAGTTAACGCTCCTAGTCGTTCTCTAATTTCCTCCAATTTTGTTGGATCATCTTCAACTTTTGCTTTATAGCTACGTGTAAAATCAGAAATATCGTTAACAATGGCAATTGCAGATTCTGCTTGGTTTGCCATTTCGGAAAATGAATTATCTATTTTTGCAAGTTCATTCAAATTTATCTGAATTTTTGTCAAATTATCCTGAACTGAATCGTCATTTTCATATGCTCTGTTGTAAACATCTTCTGTTAATTGTAGCAATTTTTCGGCATTTTGAAAAATATTTAACTCATCCTTCAAAGTTGTTTCTTCATCAGGTTGTGGCGAAATTGCATCAATTTCCTTTATCTGAAACTCATAAGCTTCTCGTTCTTCTTTTAATGAATTTTCTTTGTTTTTTAGAACAAAAAGCTCTTTTGCTATTTCACTAAGTCTGAAATGTTCATCTTTATATTCTTTTAATTGAGTTGATAACTCTGCGAATTCATCCAAAAAATCGATATGTGTAATGCTTCTTAAAAGCGATTGATGTTCATGCTGTCCGTGTAAATCGACAAGCATATTGCCAACATCTTTTAACAAAGCAAGTGAAGTTGGAGTATCATTCAAAAAACATCTATTTGAACCTTCGAGTGATACTTCTCTTCTAACAATTAATTCGTCAAAAAAATCGATATCATTTTTAGTAAGAAAATTCTCCACTTTCAAATTGGAAGAAACATCAAATATTCCTTCAACAACCGATTTTTTAGCACCTTTTCGAACAACTTGAGTATTAGCTCGCTCGCCAAGCAGAAGTCCCATTGCATCAATTAATATTGACTTTCCAGCTCCAGTTTCGCCGGTAATGATATTTAATCCTTTTCCAAATTCCACATTAATATTTTCAATTAATGCATAATCCTTAATAAGTAGAGATTTTAACATAATTTGCCTTTCAACATGTAAATTTTTCCGTTTTGACTAAAATACACAAAATATCTAAAATTGGGGTAATTTTTAATTTATCAGTTAAAACTTGACAGTTATCGTGCCAATACCTATCTTTGTTATCTAATTTTTATTCAGAATGTAATTCTGTTTTGTTGGAAAAAGCTAGTTGGCTAAAGTACAAAAGTTCTTAAAATATTATATCGCGGGGTGGAGCAATTGGTAGCTCGTCGGGCTCATAACCCGAAGGTTTCAGGTTCAAGTCCTGACCCCGCTACAACTAAAGGTTCAAGATTATACATTTTGAACCTTTTTTATTTTAAAATATCTTATTATTTTTAATGTATTGGAGGTATTATGCCTACTGTTTATGTTATCAAAAGTAAAGAAAACTACATTTATACCGGTTCTACCACTGATTTAGAAAAGAGATTATTCCAGCACAATAACAAACTTGCTGGTTGGACTAAACGTGGAAATGATTGGGTGCTGATTCACAAAGAAGAATTTGAAACTCTTTCTGAAGCGACAAAAAGAGAAAAATGGTTTAAAACTGGCGTTGGTAGAGATTTTATTAAAATTCTCGTAGGCTCATAATTCGCCGCGGCGAATTTCAGGTTCAAGTCCTGACCCCGCTACAACTAAAGGTTCAAGATTATACATTTTGAACCTTTTTTATTTTAAAATATCTTATTATTTTTAATGTATTGGAGGTATTATGCCTACTGTTTATGTTATCAAAAGTAAAGAAAACTACATTTATACCGGTTCTACCACTGATTTAGAAAAGAGATTATTCCAGCACAATAACAAACTTGCTGGTTGGACTAAACGTGGAAATGATTGGGTGCTGATTCACAAAGAAGAATTTGAAACTCTTTCTGAAGCGACAAAAAGAGAAAAATGGTTTAAAACTGGCGTTGGTAGAGATTTTATTAAAATTCTCGTAGGCTCATAATTCGCCGCGGCGAATTTCAGGTTCAAGTCCTGACCCCGCTACAACTAAAGGTTCAAGATTATACATTTTGAGCCTTTTTTATTTTTAAATATCTTATTATTTTTAATGTATTGGAGGTATTATGCCTACTGTTTATATTATCAAAAGTAAAGAAAACTACATTTATACCGGTTCTGCCACTGATTTAGAAAAGAGATTATTCCAGCACAATAACAAACTTGCTGGTTGGACTAAACGTGGAAATGATTGGGTGCTGATTCACGAAGAAGAATTTGAAACTCTTTCTGAAGCAAGAAGAAGAGAAAAATGGTTCAAAACTGGTGTTGGTAGAGATTTTATTAAAATTCTCATTGGCTCATAATTCGCCGCGGCGAATTTCAGGTTCAAGTCCTGACCCCGCTACAACTAAAGGTTCAAGATTATACATTTTGAACCTTTTTTATTTTTAAATTGAGTGAATTATTATGCCTACTGTTTCTGGAATTATGGAATGTTGGAAAAAGGGAATCGTAGAATTTTGGATTTCTGCTAATAAATTGCGAAAATATTGAAATCTCAATTTTTACTAATATTGAATAAGATACTTTACTTATTCAATATCTATTTTAATCAAAAATTAAAAAACAAAAGAATTCAATTACAATTCCATTTTTCCATCATTCCACCAATCCACTTTTCCATTTTTCCAACATTCCAGTATTCCATTTTTCCACAATTCCGCTTTTCCACCATTCCATTTTTCCATCATTCCAAATAAGATGTCTTGACTTATTCTGAATATTTGTCTATTTTAATACGACTAAAATTATCGTATTATGTTAAAAATTTCAAAATCAGTAGAGTATTCAATTTTTGCATTAAAGCAGATTTATAACAATAAAAGTTCAAATCTGCTAATTGCACGTGATATTGCGGAAAAAGAAAGCATTCCAACAGAACTTGTTGCTAAACTTTTGCAAAAAATGAAAAAGAATGGAATTTTAGATTCTGTTCAAGGAAAATTAGGTGGCTATTGCTTTGCTAAAAATCCAGAAGAAATTACTCTTTATTCTGTGGTAGAAGCTATTGATGTTGACGTTCAAATTACAGAATGTTTGTGCGAAAATGCAACCGAAGAGAATTGCAAAAGAATTTTTTCTTGCTCATTGCGTTCACCATTTAACAAACTACAAAACGAAATTATTAACCTAATGAAAAACTTAAAACTAACAGAAATGTTCAATTAATAGGAGATACAAAAATGGGAAAATTTATTGTGCCCGATTTACCATATAGCTATGATTCTTTAGAACCATATATAGATGCAATGACAATGGAAATTCACTTAACAAAGCATCATGCAGCTTATGTAAACAATTTAAACAACGCAATTGCTGGAACTGACCTTGAAGCAAAAACTTTAGAAGAACTTTTGGCAAATGCTGGAATGTTACCTGCAGCAGTTAGAAATAATAGCGGTGGACATTTTAATCACTCTCTTTTCTGGTCAATTATGGGAAAAAACAAGGGTGGAAATCCAACAGGTAAACTTGCTGATGAAATAAACTCAACTTTTGGTTCATTTGAAAATTTCAAAAATGAATTTTCGAAAGCAGCTACAACACGTTTTGGTTCTGGTTGGGCTTGGCTTTTAGTAAAAAATGGAAAGTTAGTTGTTTCTTCAACTCCAAATCAGGATAATCCTTTAATGGATGTTGCCGAAGTTAAAGGAACTCCAATTTTAGGTTTAGATGTTTGGGAACATGCATATTACTTAAAATATCAAAACAGACGACCAGAATACATTGAAAACTTTTTTAATGTAATTGATTGGGATGCTGTTGCAAAAAGATATGAAAACGCTCTTTAATAATTAGCTTAAATAAAAAAGGTGCTTAAATGCACCTTTTTTATTTTATATCAAGCTATTTAGCGTAAATACATCATTTTTTTAACACTAATAAAATCATCTGCTATAATTCTATAAAAATAAACTCCAGAAGCAACCAAATTTCCAGCATTATTTTCACCATTCCAAACAACCGAATGCTTTCCAGAAATTAACACGTCATCCAAAAGTGTATTTACTTTTTCGCCAAGTAAATTGAATATTTCCAGTTTAACATTTGTCGACTTCGGAATTTCAAACGAGATATTGGTGGTTGGATTAAAAGGATTTGGATAATTTTGACTTAATCTATAATTAAGTTTCTGTAAGGAATTTAATTCATCCGAAATATCTGTTAATTCTTCAACCAATTGAAACTTAAAAGCATCGGCACGTAGCACAAATCCAGCTGTACTTTCACCAACATCTGTTATTCTAACAATTATTTCAACATTTGCTGGAAAGTAGTAAGTACCAATTGGTTTCCATTGCCCACTTCCTTCATTCTGATTTAAGTAAACAGAATCGACTTCAATGTTACTAATATTGATTTTATATTGAGCTTTTTCGCAAGCATTAACTGTTGTTGGCACTATCTCTAAAAGATTATATTTACCCGATTTTTTTAATTTTGTCCTAAATTCCGCATAACAAGCTGGAGTTTGATTTACTGTCGCATATCTGCTTGAAGTTCCGTGAGCAGTTGCAACACTGGTGTTCCACTTACCAAATTCGATGTATTTGTCTTGTTCTTCGTTATCCGAAAGAGTAAAATAATTTTGAACATTTGCCGAAATTGGCAAAATGAACTTTGATTTGATAGGGTCGTCACTCAAAATTAAAAGTGAATCGGTAAAACTTCCTAATTCGTTTATGCAAAATTTTATGTTCAAATCAACTGAACCCATTTTCGGAATTTCAATAGGATAAGATAATTTTGAAATAAGTGAGTTTTTTAGTGAACTTATTCCAAAAATATTTAACGAATTTGAACCATAATTTGCAATAGTTAAATTATAATTTACAGTATCCCTAATAACTATTTCGCTAAGTTCTAAAAGGGATTCGCTTAAGCTAAGTTCTTTGTCCTTTACAAAAGCTGATATTTTGAGCACGTCTGCAACGGCAATTTTTGTAGCTTGTCCTTTGCCAATAACTTTGTATTTAACTGTTAATTCATCAAATTCTGAACAAAATGCTGTTGCCAAGTAATTCCAATTTAGTGGTTTCAATGCAGAATTGAATTTAATTGTATCAACGGCAACAGAATTTAAGTGAATTATGTATTCAAATTTTTCAACTGGATTGCTAATTTTGGGCACTTGAATGAATATATTATAAAAAGTCGTTTTTGGAACTGAATAATTCCACTGAGCAATTGCAGAATCAGATTCACTCATTGTTGAAAATCGCGAATTTGTTCCCCAAGAATTTAGTGTTTGATTGTTCCAATTTCCAACAATTTCAGAATATTGGTTATCCAAATTATCAATAAATTTATCGGGCTGTAAATACTCAATAAATTCCATTGCTTGATTTCCAACTGTGTCGGTTACTGAAACTCCAACTCTAACCAAGTTTTTTATTAAAAATGAATTTTCAGTTCTCCAAGAATTTTCGCTGGTTTTAATACACTCGGCAACTTGATAATTTTCATAAATATCTTTAACTGCAATAAATGGCTGAGTTTGAAATATCAATTCGCTCGTTGTAATTTCAAAAAATACTTTATCGCCAACTGAATTTTCGGTAATTGTTATTTCCGGTTCGGTTTTATCAACTGTTCCACGCCAAAGTTGCATTGCTTCAACTGCTGTGCAATACTTAAACTTAACATCGGGATATTTAATTTCCATTTTGTGAGCAAGACTGTCGATATATTCAATATTATCAAGAAAATCTGTTTCTGGAAGATGAGCCCACAAACAAGCTAATTGATCTTGCCCATTTGAAGCTGCAGCGAAAATTGAATCGACGTAATTCCAATATTTTGTAGCTTGAAAACTTGCCGAACGCACGTTCCATCCTTTTCCATTACCAGGCTTTTGGTAATTTAGGTAAGAAGGACGATAAGGAATCCAACTTGAAGGAGCCTCAGACCAGTCAAAATTATTGTCTGTTGGTTCAGTTACATCAATTCTTTTGGCAGGATAATCGTTATGGAAACTATATGGCAAGACGCGTTCATCTAAATAATGTTGCCAATCGTTATCCATATAATGCCAACCGCTTCTAAATGAAACTGGAAAAACCTCTTCATCCAACAAAAACTGCGATAAAGTAACTTTAAAATCATCAAGCGATTCCCAAAACGTTTTGGATTGATTCCAATAGTAAACTCCATCGCCATCGTAATCTGACCAAAAAAATGTGTGATAGTGAAGCGACAATTCATCACCATTTAACTCAACATTTTCACCATGATATTTTTTCATTAAATATAAAGTCATAATGTTAGGAATTGGCATATTTTTATTAGTAGCATATCTAAAAATATTTCCCGCCATCATCCACCAAGTCAGTTTCAAAGGTTGCCCAAAAGAATCCTTTAATTTTGCTCTAAAATTTGGGTCCATAACAGCATAAGTATTTCTGTTTGGATTTGTGTAAAGGTCAATACTGTAAAAATCGTTATAAGTTGCCGTTCCCATTCCTTCCCAAATTGCGGTATCTGAACCAAGAACCAAATAAACAACGCCTCCGCCAAATATTTGTGAAGTGGATAAAAGAAAAAAAATTGTAAAACTTATTTTTATTAACGACTTCATTATATTTCCCAAATTTTTTGAACTGATTACAAATAATTTAGTTTGTACACTCATCAACCAAATAAATAATTGAACGATATTCAATTCCACTATTATACGATAGTCCAATTTCACAAGTTTTGCTGTTGGAATAACCTTCGTGGCACGATTCGGTTAATTGAGGTTTCAAATCCTTAAGTGCCGATTCGTTCAATTCTGGAAAATTAAAGCCTCTATCACCAGCAAATCCGCAACAAGTAACGTTTTCTGGAATAATTACATCGGTTGCACAAGCCTTTGCAACTTTTATAAATTTATCCGTCAATCCCATTTTAGTAGAACTGCAAGTAACGTGAACTGTTATTGTCTTTTCTTGCTTTTTTAAATTCAAATTATCAAGCAAATAATCGCTAATAAATTCAACTGGTTCGTAAATTTTCAATTCATTTCCACCAATTAACTCAATACGATTTTTTGTAGTTTGCAAGCATGGCGATGTATCATATAAAACTGGATATTTTCCATTTTCGGAAACTTCGGCTAATCTTTTGATTAATTCATCCGTCTTTTTGTTACCTTGTTCTACATGACCTTTGCTAAGCCAAGGCATTCCACAACAAAGATTGTCCAAATCTTTTGGATAAACAATGTCGTAACCAGCTTTTACAAGTAAACGATGTGTAACTGTAGTTAGCGATTCGTTCGTTTTGCTCCCTTTTGGATTTCCCATAGTTCTACTAATACAACTTGGGAAATAGACAACTCTTTTGGAATTTGATTCAGTTATCACTTCTGGCAGTAATTTATCAGCAGCTTTTGGCATCCATCTGTTCCATAATGGAAAATTCTTTCCAAAAATCTTCTTTTTTGTTACGGCAAGAAACTCTATTACTTTTGTTCCTAAAACTATGTGGAAAAAGTGGACTAAATTTAATCCTATTTTGGCAATTGATAAAACAAGAGACAAGCGATTTGCTAAAGTTTTTCCAACCGAATAACCAGTTGGAGAAATATCTTCGGCTCGCAATTGTTTAATCAATTTTCCAGTATCAATACCAACTGGACAAGAAATTGCACACAAACCATCTGTGGCGCAAGTTTCTTCTCCAAAATATTTGAACGATTCAATTAGCTCATTTTTTCGATGAACATCCTTTTTTGTCCGCGATAAATTAGCAATTTCGCGATAAGTTGTAATTCGCTGGCGTGGAGTTAAAGTTAAATCGCGCGAAGGACAGCTATTTTCGCAAAATCCGCATTCGATACATTTATCAATTATATCACGAGCAATTGGTAGTGGTTTTAAGTTTTTGAGATGAATATTTTCATCGGCATTAAGAATAACTCCAGGATTTAATATGTTTTCTGGGTCAAATATTTTCTTAATTTCTTGTATCATCAAATAGGCTTTTTCGCCCCATTCATATTTTACAAACGGAGCCATATTTCTGCCAGTTCCGTGTTCGGCTTTAAGCGAGCCTTTGTATTTATTGGCAGTCATAGAAATCACTTCGTCCATAAAATTCTTGTAACGGCGGACTTCACTTTCTGAGCCAAAATCTTGATTAAACACAAAATGCAAATTTCCTTCGAGCGAATGCCCAAAAATAATTGCTTCATCGTAGTGATATTTTACAAAAAGTGCTTGTAATTCCAAAGCTGCATCGGCAAGTTTATCCAAAGGAAATGCAACATCTTCAATAATGCACGAAGTTCCTGCTTCCCTCATTGCTCCAACTGAAGGAAATAATCCTTTTCTAATATTCCACAATTTGGAATATTCAGCGTAAACATCGGTAAAGCTAACTGGCAATACCAAATTATATTCGCTTAAACTTTCCGAAATTTGTGTCATCTGTTTTTTTAGTTCAGTTTTGTCAACCGAAGATGTTTCAACAAGAAGAGCAGTTACGTTATTGTCAAGGGTTTTCAAATAATCTGGCATTCCCGATTTATCCTCAACAGAACGAAGTGCAGCTCTATCCATTATTTCAACTGCATCAACTGGTTGTTTTTTTAGAGTAAATACGGCTTTACAGGCATCTCTTAAATTTTGGAATAGAATTAAAGCACTTGCTTTATTTGGTGCTTCCAAAACGGTTTTGTACGTAATTTCGGAAATAAATCCTAAAGTTCCTTCTGAGCCAATCATCAGATGTTGAATAATATCAATTGGGTTTGAAAAATCCACAAGCGAATTTAAACTATAACCGGTAGTATTTTTCATTTTATATTTATGTCGGATTAAACTGGATAGTTCTTTATCAGAATTTGTTTCGGAATGTAACTGAATAATTTTATTAATTAAATCCTTGTGCGAGATTTTAAAATCTGCAATCGATTTTTCGTCAGCAGTATCAAGCAAAGTTCCATCATGAAAAACTATTTTCATACTTTCAAGCGTGTTATAGCTGTTTTGAGCAGTTCCGCAACACATTCCGCTTGCATTATTTGCAGCAATTCCGCCAATCATTGCCGCATTAATTGAAGCTGGATCGGGTCCAATTTTTTTATCGTAAGGTTTTAAATAGGCATTTGCAAAACTTCCAATAACGGAAGGTTCGAGCGAAATAAACTGTTTATCGTCCGAAATTTTATGACCTCGCCAGCTTCTATCGGCAACCATCAAAACAGAATCCGAAATGGCTTGTCCGGAAAGACTTGTTCCAGCAGCTCTAAAAGTGACTGAAACTTTGGCTTCTTTACACTTTTTAACAATAAATTGGACTTCTTCTGTGTTTTTTACTTTTACAACAATTTCTGGAATAAGTCTGTAAAAACTTGCATCTGTTCCATAAGCAAGTCTGTTTAGTTCATCGGTAAAAATTCTTTTTGTTGGAATTTTTTTTGCAAACTCATCATAAAGTTTCTTATAAATTTCACTTTTCATTTATTTGTTCCTATTTCAAACTGTTGTTTAATAATCTAAAACTTCAACAATTTGAACAACTACACTATATATTAAAAATTGAATTACCAAAAATTATCAATTGATAAGCAATTATTGTTTTACAACTATTTTCCACAAGCATTTTCAACTTCTTCAACTGTTTTTGGAATAGGCAATTTTCCTAAAACTTTGCTACCATTTTCTGTAACTAAAACATCGTCTTCAATTCTAATTCCGCCAAAATCTAAATAATTAGCTACTTTATCATAATTAATAAAATTGGAAAGTCTATTTTCTGATTTCCAAATGTTATAAAGTTGAGGAATAAAATAAATTCCAGGCTCAACAGTTATTACAAAACCTGTGTGGAGATTTTTTGCAAGCCGTAAATAAGCCAATCCAAACTGCTCGCTACGTTGCGTAGTTTCGTCATAACCAACAAAACCTTCGCCAAGACCTTCCATATCGTGCACATCAAGTCCGAGCATGTGACCAAGTCCGTGTGGATAAAATAGAGCATGCGCACCTTCATTAACGGCATCGTCAATATTTCCTTTCATCAAACCCAAATCTTTTAATCCACTTGCAATTATTTTGGCAGTTTGAAGATGAATTTCTTTATAGCTAACATCAGGTTTTATCGAATTTATTGCATTTAATTGCGAATTAAGAACAATATTATAAATATCCTTTTGTCTATCAGAAAATTTTCCACTAACTGGAAAAGTTCTAGTAATATCGCTTGCATAGTGAAGTAAAGATTCGGCACCAGAATCGAGCAATGCCAAATTGCCAGCTTTCATAGTATTTTCGTGATTATGATTATGGAGAGTTTCGCCATTAACTGAAAATATTATTGGAAATGAAACTCCATTTCCTAAGCCAAGAGTTAAACCTTCAATTGAGCCATAAATTTGTTTTTCCAAAACTCCCGGTGCAGACTTTTTCATTGCAAAAGTGTTCATTAAATAACTAATTTCGAGCGCTTTTTCAATTTCGGCAACTTCTTCTGATGATTTGATTGAACGCTGTTTCACAACTGCTCTAATAAATTCTTTTGAAGAGCTACTATCAACTTGTTTTGAATTTATTCCTAACCAATTTTCAAATTCTATTTTTATCTGTGCTTGATGTTGTGGAAGATGATGAATTTTTTCGCCATTTGTAATGTGACTTTTTAGCGAATTTGTTAATTGCGACGTTGGTCGAGTTTCCGAAACTCCAACTTCAGCAGCTTTTTCTGCAATTGATTTTTCTGGTCCCATCCAAACTATATCGTCAATATCTCTATCGTTTCCAAAAATGATTTCCCTATTGTTATCAACATCAATAACAGCAGCTAAATCTGGAGCATCAATTCCAAAATAATAAAGAAATGTGCTATCTTGTCTAAATTTGTATGTATTAGCACGATAATTCATCGGCGTATCAACCGCACCAGGGAAGAACAAAACTCCACTTTTCATTATTTTTTTAAGTTCATTTCGTCTTTCAATATATGTTTTTGATGAGAACATTTAGCCTCCGCAATTTTAATTTTTCAATAATCAAATATAGGAAATTTGAAATTATAATGAGATTTGTTTGTGCTTTTGACTTTTGCATTCTTGGATGCAATTGCTGGAGTTTTGTTAAATGTAAGAAATTTGGGATATATGAAAATTAAAATGACGCTTTTTAGCGTCATTTTATTATTATTTCTACTAACGATAGGTTAAACTTTTGGAATTTGTATTAGATAAAGTAAATTTAGAAATTAATGTTTGCAAATTTTCAGTAAGTCTGTTTAAATCTTCAGAAGCCTGAGCAATTTGCTCAACTCCAATTGCCGTTTCGTGAGCAACTGTATTAATTCCCGAAATGTTTAATCTAATTTGTTCTGCTTCATCTGCTTCGCCTTTGCTTGCTTGAGCTACATTGTTAACAATGCTCATCACTTTATTTGATGATTTAATAATTTCGGTTAGCGACTGGCCCGCTTGTCTTACAGAAACTTTTCCACTTTCAACTTGAGTTCTACCTTTATTCATTGATTCAACAGCATTTTTCGTTTCTAATTGAATTGTTTTTATCATATCAGCAATTTCTTTTGTCGATTTTGTGGTTCTTTCGGCAAGTTTTCTAACTTCATCAGCAACAACTGCAAAACCGCGACCTTGCTCACCAGCGCGAGCAGCTTCAATTGCAGCGTTTAGAGCAAGTAAATTGGTTTGGTCGGCAATATCATCAATTACTTGGATAATTTCGCCTATCTTTTCGCCACTGTTCCCAAGACGATTAATAATATCGGATGATTGCATAACAACTTCAGCAATGCTGTTCATTCCAGTTTCGAGTTCTGTAAAAACAACGCCACCTTTTTCGGCAATCATTTTTGAATGATTTGCTTCTTCTGCTGCAAGATTTGTGTTTTCGGTAGTTTCAAGAATTGTTGAAGTAACATGCTCAACAGATATTGTAACTTCAGAAGTTTGTGAACTTTGTTCTTGAGCTCCAGCCGCCATTTCTTCGGCACTTGCAGAAATTTCGGCACTCGCACTTGCGGTTGCTTGAACTGCATCGTTAATTCTTATAATAATTTGTTCTTGAGCTTTTACCATTTCATTAAAAGAATCGATTATGTTTGAAATTACATCACCTTCTCTTTCTTTGTGAATGCTAACAGTTAAATCACCTTTTGTAAATGACTCAATTGCTTGTAAAATTAAATTTGTACTTCTATCCAAATATGCTTGTAAGTCTTTTAGAACATTTGTTTCCTTTTGAAAATCCAACGAAACAGAAACATTTTTGATTGTTCTTTTTAACATTCCACGCAAACCTTGATGCATTGGCTTTCGGTAAAATTTGTGTTCAGAAGCATATTGAGTTGCTGTATCTATTTCCTTCATAAAGGCTTCAAATTGGTCAGTAACATCATTTATCTGCCAAGCCATTTTCGCAAATTCATTACTCGATGTAATATTTGTAATTCTTTTTTCAAAATTCCCGTGCGAAATTGCATCTGTTTGATTTATTAGCTCGATAAAAGCTTCCTGCATATATTTTCTTATTTGGATATAAGAAAAAATACTAAAAACTGGAATTGAGATTGCAAATAAAAGGAACAGGTATGTCGTAAAGTTGTCAAAATTGATTTCTGTAATAAACATCATTAATATAAAGGTTACTAAAGCAAAAATTGTTAATAACAAAAATCTTAATCTAATAAATCCCTCAAAACTATCACCTTTATAAGGAGAGTATAAGTTCTTCATAAGCCATACCTTTTTCGTTTAATAAATCATTTAATATTTTGCCAGAAGCTGCCATTTGGTTACCATAACTATTTTTTTTCTCTTCAGCTAATAATTTTTGGTAAAGTGGAATTATAATGCGGTCAATAATGGTTTTATTTGGTTTTCGTCTTACTGAATAGTAACCAATAATTTTGCCGTTTTCATTTAAAACTGGAGTAATATTTGCGAAAACCCAATAATAAGAACCATCGCTCGCCATATTTTTAACATAAGCATTTATTTCTTTCCCAGATTGAATTGTATCCCACAACAATTTAAAAACAACACGTGGCATATCTGGATGACGAATAATGTTATGATTTTGCCCTAAAAGCTCGGTATTTGAGTATTTAGCAAATTCTAAAAATATTTCATTACAATATGTAATTAAACCTTTTGTATCTGTTTTTGAGACTATAAAATCGTCGTCCCTTAAAACTTTTTCTACATTTGTTGGAGCAACCTTTGGCTTCATGCACTTACCTATCAGTTTAAATTATAATAAATATTATATCAATGATATAATCGATAATTTTAATTTTAAGTTTAATGGTTTTGAAATAAATATTTGTTTTTGGGAATAAAGTGTTTTTATGAAAAACATGGAAAAAGTTTCTATTTGGGGGATTTATTTTTTAGGATATTTTTGATAATATTGCCAATAATCTAAAATTTTAGAATATTTTGAATATTCATTTTAGATTTTGCGAGCGTAACTCAGTTGGTAGAGTATCCGCTTCCCAAGCCGAAAGTCGCGGGTTCGAATCCCGTCGCTCGCTCAAAAAATTTGTTAATTCTTCAAACTATATTTTATTTTAAAACAATCAACTTTTTTACATCAACAAAATTACCGGCTCGCAGTTTGTAAAAGAAAACACCACTTTTAAACTCCGAAGCATCAAAAACCACATCGTATTTTCCAGCAGTTTGTCTTTCGTTTACTAATGTAATAACTTCTTTTCCAAGAATATCATAAATTGTTAAAACTACATAAACAGAACTTGAAGCATTATCGTCAATTGAAGGTATTGTATAATTTATAGTAGTTGTTGGATTAAACGGATTTGGATAGTTTTGTTCCAATAAAAAGTCGCTAACTATTATTTCTTCGCCTTTTACACCAACTTTTGGAGTGTCAAAATAATTAATTGCGTGTGAAACAATCTGGTTAAACGATTCATCTTTTGCAGTTGTTTCAAGTGGAAATGACAAATAAATCATACTTCCCTGATTAACGGAATTACCAAAAGTACCAGTAAATTCAACTCCACCAACTTTTCCATTAGAATATTTCAAACAAATATTGCTTCCATTTTGTGTGGAAATTTCATCGGGATAATCCTCTTCATAAGTTTGTCCGATGTTAAACTGCAATCCATCAAATATAGAATTTGTAACTCCAGCAACTGAAACTGACGCAGCATCATCCGAAATATATTTAGCTTTTAAGTAGTTATTATAAAAAGCTTTATCTGAAGAGCTTCCTTTGTAATCAAGGTCCCAACCAATTTCACTTCCAGAGACAAATAAATTTCCTTCATTTTCGAGATAATTTTGAACAATTAACTGCTCAGCTGAATTAAATGTTTCATCAACTGTACTTTCATCTCCAAGAATCAAAAAAACGTAATCATAATCTTCTAATTGAACTGATAAATTTTCAATTTCTGAATTTTTAACTGATTCAAATGATATTGATAATTCCTCAAGTGATTTTCCATATTTCAGAACAAAAGCATTTCCTGCACCTTGCCAACTTCCTATTTCACGCTCAAATCCATCAACAATAATGGCTTTTTTCTGAGAATTTAAATTACTAACTCCAAGTACGTTTGACCAATTGCTTTCAGAAAAATCTGGTGAATCATTTTTAATACTCGAAATTCTAAAATAATTTGTTGTAGATTGTACCTCAATTTTAGCGGAATTGGTATTGCAACTATTTTCATCAAGAATAACATTCCACTCATTTCCATCAATTGAATTATAAACTCGATAGCCTAAAATTTCGGTTGTATCACAACTCCATTTTAATTCCACTTCATTTTCGGAAATATAATTGGCGTTTAATAACTCTGGTCTTTGTGAGTTATAATTGCTTTCCATGTTGTTGTAAAATCGTGGGGTATAAACACCCTGCAAATCAGAAGTTGTGTACGACCAATATGAAACTCCCCAACCACGCGAGGTTGCTTCAACAATTTTGAAACTTCCATTTATATTTCGTTCAACAAACAAGCGAACGTGACCAACTTTGTGAATTGCATCGCCTGGTTTTAAGTCATCCCAACTTGAATATTGGGTTGTTATTCCAGGCATATAAGCCGTTGAAGCGTGATAACTTAATTGCCAGCAACGACTAACATATCCTGAGCAATCAACACCCAAAGCGTAGGATGAAACTCCATCTGTGTTAATATCGCCCGCAAATTTGCCTGTTGATAATCCAGCATCAAATTGTGCTAAAGTATTAAAACCACCCCATTTATAAGGAATTCGTGCATTTGTTCCAACAATTAACCAATCTGGAGTTTTAACAACATCGCCATCTGGAGCAGTAATATTTGTAGGCGAAAGATTTGACGAGCTACAATCATATTGGTGAAGCACATAAGTATCAGCAATTTTTAACGCTTCTGTTCTGCTAACTCCACTTTTTATTCTGCTTTTCGTTTTTGGAATTTCTCCTGCAGTTTCTTTGGTTGTTACATAATCGTTAAAATGAATGTTTCCAGTATAAATTTTGGGGTAATTTATTACACCCTTTGTAAGCAAAGTTGAACTGAACCATTTTACAATTATAACTCTGTCAACAAAAGACATTAAATGGTATAAATTGCCTTCTTCGTCAATCTGCAAATCTTTTAGCGAGTATAAATATTTTATATTTGGAAGCAATAATCGAGAAATTACAATTCCCTTTTTGGAAATTGTGTAAACTTCTCTTTCAACTTTTAGTGGAATTTCGGTAACATATTTTTCTACCGCAACAAAAATATTGCCCATTTTATCAATTCCAACTAAATCGGCACAAGCCAAATTTGACGAAAAATCGATTACTATTTTACTCTTTACATCTTGTAAATTTGATTTAATAATTAAATTATTTCTGTTTGGAACTTCAATAACAATCTCTTCGCCATTATTTCCGCTTACAAATCCACCATTATCGCTTAAAATTGAACTTCCATTAAAATAGTTTTTTTTGAATAAGATAGTTTCACTTGAATTTCTAATTTCGTTTGCTTTTTTATCAAGATGAGACTTTGCGTCAAATCCAATAATAAAATCGCTTCCAGCCTTTGAAAAGTCAGAATTCTTCAAATGGAAACGATTTACAAATCTAAAAATTCCATTTTTTGTGAAAGAGGACAAATAAACTGATTCTGCATCAACATCAAACGAAGCAATTGAGTAAACTCCAGAATTATCAATTCGTAGTTCAAAAGGTAAATCGGTGTGATTTGCTTCAAATACAATTTCTTGTGAAAACAATTTGTTTAGCGAAATAAAAAGTAAAAATATAAGTGCAAATTTATTCATGAGTTACCGTTTTTATGGGATGTAAATTTCCGTTAATGATGTAATAATTTTGTTTTCCAATTTAATTCTAAAAGGAGAAAATGGAATTCTATTTTCGCTCGATTTGCTGAATAATTCAACAAGTTCAGTAATCGCAATTTTTTGATTAAACTTAAAATTACCGTCAATATCGTGACTATAAGTTTGCATTATAATTAAAATACTATCCGTAACCTCAAATTTTTCCGATTCAACTTTTTCATTTGTGAAGCAGAAACCATTTGGAAGTTCAATAATTTGTGTTTTTGCTAAATCAGTTACAACATCTGCTGTTTTACGATGTTCTATAAAATCAATTGTTGCAAAAATACTGTCACCAACTTGCTCAACATTTTTTAAGTAACAAAATCCTTCTTCAAAATGGATTTGTTTTTCTTGTTTTTCAAATACTTGCGTTTTTTCTGTGTCACAAGCTTGGAACAAAAAAGCGAACAATATTAATACAATATTTTTTTTCATTTATTGGCAATTCACATTCAAAAATGGCTTACAAACTTTTATATGACTAAATATTCGGTAAATTTCGTAAAATGGCTAACTCGAAAAGGAACAAAAAATGCACATTTTCTTCCAAAACAAAACAGTAAAACTGAGTTTCAAGATAATTATATTTTTTGTGAATTTAAACTCAATCCAATTTTTTTATTAAACTTACAAAGCCTTACATGTAATAATTATCAAGATTTCAAATTGAGTATTATATGATTTTATTTTTAGAAATCGTCTTTATGAGGAATTATAAAATCCAACAATTTTCCGCAATGAATTTGAGCATCTTTCCATGATGAAATATTTAGCTCAAGTTGGGCAACTGCAGATGTTGGCATATTTTCAATTGCTTTGTCACCCAAAAAATTTGCTAAAACTGTAAATCCTGGATTATGACCAAAGATTAATACTGTTTCGTATTTGTTATCAATATTATTTACAACATTAATTAATTGCTGAGTTGTTGCTTCGTAAATTGAGGAATTTATTTCAATTTTTTCGGTTGAATAATTTAGGGCCGATGAAAATATTTTGGCTGTTTTCAAAGCTCGCCGTGCACTGCTCGAAATTACTAAATCTGGCATAACTTCTTTCGATTTTAGAATATTTGCCACTTTGGGTGCATCTGCTTTGCCTTTGTCGCTCAAAGGTCTATCGTGATCGGAAAGTAAATGGTCTTCCCAACTCGATTTTGCGTGTCTTATTAAAAAAAGTTTCTTCATTCAAAATTCTCAAACAATTTGATTTATTTAATAAAAATAAAGTATTTTTAATTAATAAAATATAGGTAATAATTTTACAATACACATTTTAATAATTTATTAATGATTTATGGATATATTTAATCAATCTGGAGTAATTCCATACAGAAAACATAATAGTGATATTGAAGTACTTATTATTTCAACACGTAATGCAAATTGGACAATTCCAAAAGGAATAATTGAACTTAACCACACGCCACAAGAATCGGCACTTAAAGAAGCCGTTGAAGAAGCTGGAGTTTGGGGTTTAGTTGACGATGAAAAAGCTGGCTCATACAAATACAAAAAATGGGAAGGCGTTTGTAAAGTTAAAGTTTACAAAATGAGAGTTACAAAAGTTCTAACAAAGTGGGAAGAAGATAATTTTAGAGATAGACTTTGGATTCCATTATCCGAAGTTTCAAAATCAATAAAACACAAAAAGTTAGTTAAAATTATTGTAAATTCTTTTGAAAAAGAATTACAACTTCTAAAACGGAAAAATATTGATAAACAAGATTAAAGTTATTGTATTTGATTTAGGAAATGTTCTTATTCATTTCGATTATGGCAGAATAAAAGCCGCTCTTAACAATATTGATTTTGGACTTGGAGATAGATTTATCAAAAAATATTATGACAATTACCATATTCATCAAAAATTTGAAAAATGGGAGTTGACAAACAATGAATTTGTTGAAATAATGTTAGATTGGTGCGAAAATAAAATTGATAGCGAAACTTTTATGCAAATTTATGCCGATTTATTTACAGAAAAAACCGAAATAACAGCCTTATTGCCAAAGCTAAAGGAAAAATACCTATTAATTCTTCTTTCAAATACCAATTTTATCCATCAAAAATATGGCTGGGAAAAGTATGACTTCCTAAAATATTTTGACAAATTAGTTTTATCTCACGAAGTTGGAGCAATAAAACCAGAAGAAAAAATTTACAAAGCCGTTGAAGAATATACTAATGAGCTACCAGAAAATCATTTATTTATTGATGACATTACGGAATACGTAGACGGCGCAAAAAGTCTTGGTTGGATGGGAATGGAACTCGATTCAAATAATAAACTAATAGCTGACCTAAGATTCTACAATATTTTAATTTAATTGGGAAATTTTCAAATGGAAGATATATTAAGTTCGTGGTATTTTGGAACAATTATTGTCCCAATTTTAATTGTTTTTGCAAAAATAATTGATGTTTCTCTTGGAACGCTGAGAATTATTTTAGTTTCAAAAGGTTCAAAATCTTTAGCTCCAATTCTCGGCTTTTTCGAAGTTTTAGTCTGGATTGTAGCAATTGGACAAGTAATGCAAAACTTAACAAATCCAATCAATTATGTTGCTTATGCGTTTGGTTTTGCGTTAGGCAACTATTTTGGAATTTTACTCGAAGGTAAATTAGCACTAGGACAAGTTATTGTAAGAGTCATTTCCAAAAGAGATGCAAGTGAATTGATAAGCGTTTTGAAAGAAGCAAACTACGGAATGACAATTGTAAATGCAACTGGAGCAACTGGTCCCGTTCACATGATATTTACTGTTATTAAACGCTCGCAAATAAGAGATATAGTTGAAATTATAAAACAATATAATCCAAGAGCTTTTTATTCAATTGAAGATATACGGTTTGTATCTGAAGCAAATTATAGTACAATTATTTCTAAAAAAACTTCAAAATTTGGAAGAACGCAGAACAAAAAGAAATAGTTTATTCTTTTAGCCAACTATTCCAAGTTTTTTCTTCAACGCCAATTGTAATTTTATTGCCATTTCGCACGATTGGTGTTTTTAGCAACTTTGCGTCGCTTAGCAATTCTTCCTCTAGTTTGAAAACCATATATTTTAGCCCACGCTTTTCATATTGCTTACTTTCTTTATCCAAAAGCTCTTCGCATTCAAAAACTCGACAAATGTTATCAAGTTCGCCTTTGCTCAATCCCTTTTCGTCCAAATCTTTAAAGTGAAAATCAATTCGTCTTTCTGAAAAAAAACGCTGAGCTTTTTTTGTTCCATTGCATTTTTTTGTTCCAATAATCTGAATATTCATATTTCTAACTCAATAAATAATTTTAAATCCTTCACCATGAATATTAATAATTTCAATTGAATTATCCTCTTTTAAAAGCGTGCGAAGTTTGCTGATATAAACATCCATACTTCTGGAATTAAAATAGCTATCCGATTTCCAAATTTTTCGCAAAGCCTCTGAACGCAGAACAATTTCACCTTTTTTGCTAATCAATAAGTTCAATAATTGGCATTCTTTGGAAGTTAATTTGTGAACAGAATTATTTATTTCGAGCGATTGCTTGGAAAAATCGAAATTAAACTTTCCAATTTGGACTATCTGCAAAGTGTTTTGACTTTTGAAACTTCGCTTTAAAATAGCTGCAATTCTAAAAAACAATTCCTCCATACTAAATGGCTTTGTAATATAATCGTCAGCACCAATTTTAAAACCTTCAATTTTATCAATTTGGAGCGATTTTGCAGTCAAGAATATCAACGGAATCTCAGGGTCACTATTTCTAATTTCACGAGCGAGAGTAAATCCATCTTTTTTAGGCATCATTATATCCAAAATAATTATATCAAATAATTCTTTGTGAAATGTTTTTTCGCCTTCTACACCATCAACAGCAAGTTTAACTTGATAATCTTTAATTTCAAGAAATTCCTTAATCAAACTTCCCAAATTCGGGTCATCTTCAACCAATAATATTTTAATCTTTTTATTCATTTGGCAAAAATATTTTAAATGTTGTTCCAGAACCTAATTTGCTAAATACTTCAATTTTACCGTTGTGAGCCTCAACAATTTTTTTCACATAACTGAGTCCAATTCCATAACCTTTTACATCGTGAATATTTCCAGATTGGACACGGAAAAAAGTCTCAAATATTTTGGAATGATTCGCTTTGCTAATTCCAATTCCTTTATCAGAAATACTTATTTCTAATCCATAATTAACCGATCTTAATTCAACTTTAATCTCTTTTTCATCGGTAGAATATTTTACAGCATTATCAAACAGATTTGTTATAACATTTCCAAAATGAAATTTATCAACATTTAGAACTAAATCTTCTTCCAAATTTCTATCTAAAGTAATACCTACTTCGCTATTTCTTTCTTTAAATTGTGAAATTGTATTTTCTAAAAGTTGGATAATGTTGATTTTTTCTTTTTCCAATTTAATTTCACTTTTTTCAAATGCTGCAGAACTTAGCAGATTTTCGACCAATTTATTCAATTTTTGGTTTTCTTCACCAATTATTCTTGAATATTTTTTAATGGAATTTTCTTGTTCCAGCAATTTGGGTTCTAAAAGTGCTTCGGTTGCCAAAGAAATTGTAGAAATTGGAGTTTTAAATTCGTGTGAAATATTACTAATTAAATCATTTTTGATTTCTGTTACTTTTTTCTGTTCCCAAAACATTTTTACAGTTTTAATAAAAACCCAAATTATAATTCCAATGAACAATAATGCTGAAAAAAACATGACCCAAATTGATTTTAGAATTAAATTGAACCTATTTGGAATTTCCAAAACCAGCAAAATTGAATTGGAAAACACGTCGTGCGGAGAAAGTGAAGTTTGATATTTCGAATTTTGCAAATCACGCGAGTTTCCATTTGGATTGACAACAACAAATTGCTTTTTATTGCTATCAAATATTCCAAAATTAAAAACTGTTTCAATTCCCTGATTGTTAAATTCAGTTTTTATAACAGAATCTAATATTTCGATGTTCATATTTTTATTAAAATACTGTTCCTTTTCAAAGGAAACCATTTCTTCCAAAACCTCTTTTACTAAACGATGTTTGTTAATACTAATTGTATCAATTTGCGGAATTTGACCATTTTTGTCATTTTTTACTTGTTTGTCAACTTTTATTATTCTTTTTAGAACCTTTTCGCCCTTTTTATCTTCACTTTCATTTTCAAATTCCGAATTTATTTCAATATTCATTTCATAATTATTGCCCTTTTTTGTTTGCTTAATGCTTCCATTTGAGTTGCTTCCAAAAAACATAATTTTATTTGAATCCATTTTGTTCGAAGTGCTATCGACCCAAATAATTAAATCTTTTCCTTCGCCAACTTTATCAATAATAATATTTGCGGTTCTATTTTTTTCAAGATTTAACACGACATCATTCATAATTTTATTAATAGTTGCATCAAATCTTATTTCTTCCATTTTTAATGTTTTTATACTCCAAAATATTTGAAGCGAAATTAAACCCACAACGGCAAAAGTCATTATAACAATTAGTATTTTAATTTTTTTTTCTTTCATTTAAATAAATTTTCTCATTTTGGAAACTAAATTTAACTATTCCTAAAAACCAAATCCTATTTTTAACATTTTTTAACATTTTTTTGAAATACTTTAACAATTTAATTCGTCCAATAGTCATATTTTTGGATAGAAAATTATTTTACAAACACAGGAGGTTATATGAAAAAGCTAAATTTATTCTTTGTTCTTTTTTTATCAAGTGCAATTTTTTTAATGGCGCAAAGTGATGAAACCAAAGAGAAGTTAAAAAATCTTAAAGGTGACGTTACAAAAATTACAATTGAGACAGATAATGATGAGATAGAAATTAGCGGTGATGATGCAAAAACACTTTTCAAAAGATTAAATTCTAAACATCATTTTATGCCAGAAATAACTGAAATTGGCAAGGATAAAAAAATGATTTTTATTGAAAAAGGCGATTCTGATAAAGAGTTTAATATTGATGTTGATGTTGAAATTGACGATTGTGAGGATGGAAAAGTTATTATTATCAAGAAAAATGTTGATGGAAAAGAAACAATTGAAAAATTTGAGGGTGAAAAAGCCGATGAATTTATGAAACAACATTCCAAAGGGGAAAAAATGAAATTTCTTTCTGATGATGGTGAAATAACAATAATAACCGAAATGGATTCAGATGAAATGGATTGGGATTCAAAAGATGATTCATTGGGAATTTCTAAGAATATTGAAGTTAAAATAGAAAATGATGTTAAAACAGTAACTGTTACCACAACTGAAAATGGAAAAGAAAAAGTTGAAGTTTATAAAGGTGAAAAAGCTGATGAATTTTTGGGAAAACAGAATGACGACAAAATGGATTTGAACTCATCTGAAGATGGCAATAAAAAAATTATTAAGAAAAAAGTAACCATTAAAAAAGAAAAAGAAGAAAAAGAATAGAAATTCCAACATAATTTTGACTAAAATGGGGAAAATTATTTCCCCATTTTTTATTAAAATTTCAATTATTCCACTTTCAACTGCATAAATATTGTCCTATTTTTGTTGAAATAAATAAAAATAATGCAATGATAGAAATTAAAGATTTACACAAACAATTTGATGATAACTACGTTTTGCGTGGTGTTAATTTAACAATTAATCAAGGCGAAACACTTGCGATTATTGGTCCAAGTGGATGCGGTAAAAGTGTTTTGCTAAAACACATTGTCGGTTTACTTCAACCAGATGATGGTTGTGTATGTATTGAAGGTAAAAATATAAGCGATTTATCAACTTCTGAACTTTATGAAATTCGTAAATTGTTCGGTTTTCTCTTTCAAGGAGCAGCACTTTTTGATTCAATGACTATTGAAGAAAATATTACTCTTCCACTAATTGAAAATGGTTACAATTACCCACAATCAAAGCTGGACAAAATAGTTATTGAAAAATTAGAACTTGTTGGTTTGCCAGGAATCCAAAAAAAGAAGCCATCGGAGCTTTCTGGAGGAATGAAAAAACGAGTTGGACTTGCGCGTGCTTTGGTTACTAATCCAAAATATATTTTATATGACGAGCCAACAACTGGCCTTGACCCAATTATGTCTGATTCAATTGACGAACTAATAGTTGAGCTCAATAAACAAATAAAAGTTACATCTATTGTTGTTACGCACGATATGTTTAGCGTTAAAAATGTTGCCGATAAAGTTTCAATGATGCACGAAGGAAAAGTGTATTATTCTGGAACTTACAACGACATTCTAAATAGCAGCGATATTGTAATTAAAAATTTTGTAAAAAGGACAGTAATTTAATGTCGAAATTAAAAATTAAATATGTTTGCTCAAACTGTGGCTACGAAACGTTAAAATGGCTTGGCAAATGTCCAGAATGTGAGGAATGGAACACTTTTTCGGAAGAATTGGTCGATTCAAAAAAGAACTCGAATGTTTTAACTTCAACTCTAAATATTGTTAAACTTGACGAAATTGTCGAAACTGAAGAAAAACGACTTCAAACAAACATTTCCGAATTTGACCGCGTTCTTGGTGGTGGATTTATGCAAGGATCGGTTGTTTTAATCGGAGGCGACCCTGGAATTGGGAAATCGACGCTTGTTATGCAATCGGCTGCAACAATAAAAGGCAAAATTTTATATGTAAGTGGTGAGGAATCAGTTTCGCAACTTAATCAAAGAGCTAAGAGACTAAAGTTACACACAACCAATTTGTACACTTTGGCAGTTACCGAAATAGAGTTAATTGAGTCGGCAATAAATAAAATTAATCCCGATGTTGTAATTATTGATTCAATTCAAACAATGCAACGCTCCGAATTGGATAACGCACCAGGAACAGTTACGCAAATTAGAGAATCGGCAAATCATATAATGCAACTTGCAAAAAGCAAAAATTTTGTAGCCGTGCTTGTCGGTCACATCACAAAAGAAGGCTACATTGCTGGACCCAAATTGCTTGAACACATGGTGGATGCGGTTTTGCAGTTTGAAGGCGATAGAAATCACAATTACAGAATTTTGCGTTCGCTAAAAAATCGTTTTGGTGGAACAAATGAAATTGGAATTTTTGAAATGCACGAAGATGGTTTAGTTGAAGTAAAAAATCCGAGTGAAATTTTCTTGAGTGAACACTCAGCTGATTCAACTGGTTCGGTAATTACAGCAACAATTGAAGGCAGTCGTCCAGTTTTACTTGAAGTTCAAGCACTTGTAACGCCTTCAAATTATGGAAATCCTCAACGCGTAGCTACAGGCTTTGATTATAAACGGCTATCAATTCTATTAGCTGTTTTGGAAAAACGAGTAAAATTAAGACTATCCACAGCAAATGTGTTCCTAAATATTGCTGGTGGATTAAAAATATTTGAACCAGCTGCCGATTTAGCTGTTTGTTGTTCAATTGCATCAAGTTTTAAAGATAAAGCTCCAAAAGATGGCTATGTTGCAATTGGCGAAGTTGGCCTTGGCGGTGAAATTAGAAGTGTAAGCCAAATTGAAAAACGTATTCAAGAAGCCGAAAAATTAGGATTTACAAATATTATAATTCCAAAAACAAATTATAAATCAGTAAAAGGCAAATATTCAATTAATGTAATTCCTGTAAAAAATGTTTTTGATGCACTTGTTGAAATGATGGGATAAAAAAGGCGTCTAAAAAGACGCCTTTAATTTTCTATTTACCTAAACTCTTTTCCGCTTCCAAAGCAATTTCTGGCGAAACCAAAATTCGACCACATGATTCACAAGTAAACAATCTTTTGTTTTGTCGCAATTCAATTTGTCTTTGAGATGGAATAATATTATGACATCCACTACATGCAGAACGATTAATAGTTACAATAGCTTTTCCTTTTAACGCTTTTCTAATTCGCATATAAACGCTATAATCTGGCTTTTTAACTTGTTCAGCTATTTTTTCTCTTTTTTCTCTTAATCGACTTTCTTCAATTTCATTTTCTTCAATAATTTTTTTCAACTCAACTTGGTTTTGATCAAGCAAAATAGATTGATCTTGAACTTTTGGCATAAGTTCAGCAACTTCATTTTTAAAACGTTCGCTACTTAACTCAAATTCATAGTTCTCAGATTTTAATCTTTCAATTTCAGATTCTGAGTGGTCAATTTCTTTAGTTAAAGCATCATATTCTTTGTTATTTCTAACTTTATACAATTGAGCTTTAAATTTTTTCAAATTGTTACTTAATCTTTCGATTTCATCTTCGTTGTCTTTTCGTTTTAACAAAGATTCAGTTCTGACACTTTCTTTTTCGTCAATTTGGTCTTGAATCTCTTTAATTTTGGCATTTAAGCCATTAACTCTCAACGGAAGATCGCCACGCAACTCTTCTAATTCATCTAATTCATCATCAATTATCTGAAGCGAGAAGAGTGTCACTAATCTACTAACCATTTATTTCTCCTTATTAATTATAAAACTTTATTGGGTTTGTTGAACCACTAAACTTTAAAACTTTTATCGTCGAATTTTCATTTTTAACAAATTTGTCTAATCTACTTTTAACAATATCCAACACAGGAACTTCTGTTTCGTAGTGTCCTGCATCTATTAACATAATTTTATTTTCAGCATCTTGGAATGTGTGATATTTAACATCGGCGGTAATAAATGCATCCGATTTTTGTGCAATTGCATTTTTTAATAAATTTGAACAAGTTCCGCCACAAACAGCTACTTTTTTAATTTTTGAGTTATTTCCAACTGTATATTTTAATCCATCTGTTTTTAGATGCTCTTTAATGTGAGCCAAAAATTTATTTATTTCCATGGCATATTCTAACTCGCCAATTGCACCAGCACCGTAGTTGGAATTCTTGTTTTTTAGCATAAAAACGTCAAAAGCAGGTTCTTCGTAAGGATGAGCAAGTTTCATTTTGGAAATTGTTGAATTTAACTCCCACGAATTAATTAACACTTCCAATTTAACTTCGTTTACAACTTCAAATTTATTGGCTTTTCCAATTGTTGGATTTGATAATTTTGAACCTTCAAAAGTGCCTTTAACAATACTTTGCGAACTACATTTTGAATACTCACCAATAATTCCACCACCAGCAAGAAAAATTGCATTGGCTACTTTTTCAACATTTTCCTCTGGAACAAAAACTGATAACTTATACTTATCATTTTCCGATGGCTCTAAAAATTTAATATTTTTTAGTTTAATTCTTTTTGCTAACTCAAAACTCACTCCATCTTTAGTATAATCTAAATTTGTGTGCGCAGAATAAAGTGAAATATTGTTCTGAATTAGTTCTTTTATAAGTTGGGATTTTGTATCTGAATCGAAATTTAGTTTTTTGATTGGATTAAATATGAACGGATGGTGAGTAATGATAAAGTTACATTTCTTCTTGACTGCTTGTTGAAAAACTCTTTTATCAAAATCAAGCGATAAAAGAATGTTTGTCACCTCATCGCTTGCATTACCGACTTGCAGACCGATATTATCTTTATCCCAAGCAACACCTAAAGGTGCCCATTTTTCAAAATGTTTTATTACATAATCTATTTTCATACCATCCAAAAAAAAAGCACCCCTAAATTTGGAGGTGCATTTTTTAATTTTTACTTCAATTCAGTTCTTTTTAGAATTGTCTTTAAAAATTTTATATTATATTTAATCTTTTTTCTCATATTTTCACTATGCAATTTAAGATTAATTAAGAATATTTTCAAGAAAGCATTCAAAAGAAATAATAAAAAATCTATTTTAAATTATTCAACGCTTCTTTAATTCTTAAAACTCCTTCTTTTAGGTTTTCCATTGAAGTTGCATAAGCAATTCTGATAAATCCTTCAATTCCAAAAACTGTTCCTGGAATAGTTACAACTTTTGCTTCTGATATTAAATACATAGCTAAGTCGAAAGAATTATTAATTTTAACTCCATTATAGCTCTTCCCAAAAAAGGATTTTACATCAGGGAAAAGATAAAACGCACCTTTAGCATTTGCTGTTTTAAGTCCTTCTATTTCACTAAGTTCTTTAAATAAAAACTGTCTTCTTTCCGAAAATACTTTATGCATTGCTTCAACATCTTCTTGCGGACCAGTAATTGCTTCTAAAGCAGCATATTGCGATATTGAACTTGGGTTGGAAGTCATGTGGCTCTGTAATTTTCCCATTGCACTAATAAGCTCTTTATCAGCAGCAGTAAATCCTATTCGCCAACCAGTCATTGAATAAGCTTTCGAAACTCCATCTATAAGAATTGTCCTTTTTTTCAATTCTGGACTTAATGAAGGAAAGCTAACATATTCAAAATTATCGTAAACTAACCGTGAATATATTTCATCACTAATAACGTAAATATCGTTTTCTAATACAATTTTTCCAATTTCTGCAAGTTCGCTTTTTGAGTAAACTGAGCCAGTAGGGTTTGAAGGATTACATAAAATTATTGCTCTTGTCTTAGGTGTAATTGCTGCTTTTAATTGCTCTGGAGTAATTTTAAAATCACTTTCTCTAGTCGTATCAATAAAAATTGGAACGCCATCAACTAAATCAACAAGGGCTGGATAAGTAACCCAATATGGGGCGGGAATTATAACTTCTTCACCTTTTTCAACAATTGTTTGTAATGCATTATAAATTGAGTGTTTTGCACCATTTGAAACAATAATTTCATTAGCAGCGTATTCAACTCCAGTAAAATTTTTAATCCATTTACCAGCTGCTTCACGCAAGGCAACTATTCCGCTTGCCAAAGTATAAATTGTATAACCCTTTTCCATTGCAACAATAGCTGCATTTTTTATTCTTTGTGGAGTAGGAAAATCGGGTTCACCAACTGATAAATCAATTACATTTACTCCTTGTGCCTTTAGCTCAATTGCTTTAGCTGCAATTTGCATTGTTCCAGAAAATTCCATAGCACTTACTTTTGCCGATATATGCATTCATTCCTCAAATAATTTGAATGCGAAAATTAGTGTTTCGCTTTATTTTTTGAAAGTAAAAATTAAATATTCTTTCATTTTTGTGAAAATATATTCTCTATAATCTTTCAAAAGTATTTCCCTTATGAAATGTGGAAGTAAATAATTGTGATTTATCTCACATTTTATTTTTTTTCTTATTTGATTAAATCTTAAATTACTCTTATTTTTTAAATGATTTCTCAACTCAATATTTATTTTTGTTAATTTTTACATAAAGTGAGCAAAGATTATTAAAATCTGAAATTATTAACGTTTTATAAAATAATATTAAAAACTATGAAACTAAAATTCTATGGTACAAGAGGTTCAATTCCTATCTGTGAAGAATCATTCCAAAAATATGGTGGAAATACCACTTGCGTTGCCCTTTGCACTGAAAAAGATATTTATATTTTTGATGCAGGTACTGGAATAAGAAATTTGGGAAGAGATTATTTTTCCAACCAAGATCATCAATCTGCAAATATTATTCTAACTTTTTCGCATTTTCATTGGGATCACATACAAGGATTTCCATTTTTTCTTCCTGCTTATGACCCTCGACGGGAATTAACAATTTCAACCATCGGAAGAAATGATGAGTATTTTGACTTAAGAGCAATTTTCGAGAATCAGATGCGAAAGGAATTTTTTCCAGTTCCCCTTGAAAAAATGGGTGCTAAGTTTAATTTTATTCAAAAGGAAAATAATTTTTTTGAAACTGAGCGAGTAAAAATAATCTCATCAGAACATAGTCACCCTGGCAGAGCATTTAGTTATAGAATTGAAATTGAAGGCAAGGTTATAGTTTTTATTACTGATGTTGAACACATAAATGGTATTGACGAACGTGTTGTAAACATTTCAAAGGATGCCGATATTTTAATCCACGAAGCTCAATACACTCCAGAAGAGTTAGAAAAACACAAAGGTTGGGGTCATAGTAGTTGGATGCAAGCAATTGAAGTTGCAAAATTAGCAAATGTGAAAAAGTTATTTATAACTCACCACGACCCAGAACACGACGATAAGTTTCTCGATAATATAGAACTTGAATGTAAAAAGCATTTTCCAAATGTGGAACTTGCAAAAGATAATTTAGAGGTGGAATTATAATGGACGAATTTATAAAAGCTGCAATTGATGAAGCAAAAAAAGGACTTGAAGAAGGTGGAATTCCAATCGGCTCAGTACTTGTTCACAATGGAAAAATAATTGGTCGCGGACACAATCGCCGAATTCAAAAAGGAAGCGCTATTTTACACGGCGAAATGGATGCTTTAGAAAATGCTGGTCGATTACCTGCTAAAGTTTATAAGGAATCCGTGCTTTACACAACTCTTTCACCTTGTCCAATGTGTTCTGGTGCAATTCATCTTTATGGAATTCCAAAAGTAGTTATTGGCGAAAACATTACATTTTTGGGCGAAGAAGAACATTTATGCTCAAAAGGGGTTGATATTCAAGTTATCAACGACGAATCTTGTATTGATATGATGAACAAATTTATTGTGGAAAATCCAGTGCTTTGGAATGAAGATATTGGTGAAGAATAGTTTTGACTGAATCTTGAATATTTTTTGAAGTCCAATTAAATTTACAAATTGGACTTTTTTTTGCAATCTGAGATTTATTAATTTCAGAATTTGATTTTTTATTTTGGGAATTGTAATAATTGATAAATTTTTCGATAGTATCGTTGGTATAAAATATTACAAATTCAAAAATGTATTAAAATTTAACAGGTAAGTTTGTTATGAAAGAGAAAGAATTAGAACAAATTAAGTTTATTTACAAATTTAGTTTTAGAGAACAAACTTCTGTTTCTTTTGAAGTTAAAATAAATGCACAAACTCTTCTAATAGAAAACGACACTTCACAAATAAACCCAGAATGGGCAAAATTAAATAATTTCAAATGTCCAAATTGTCCACTTAACGAATTAGAACACCAATTTTGCCCTTTAGCAAAAAATTTAGCTGGCGTTTTGGGGTTTTTCAATGCTTTGCCATCCTATAAAGAAGCAAATGTCTATGTTGAAACGAATGAACGTGTAACTTATAAAGAAACCACAGTTCAAATAGGTGTTGGAAGTTTATTAGGAATTATAATGGCAAGCAGTGGATGCCCAATAATTGGTGTTTTGCGTCCACTTGTTCGTTTTCATTTACCTTTTGCATCATTAGAAGAAACAGAATACCGTGTTTTTTCAACTTATATTTTTGCTCAATATTTTAAATTTGTAACTGGAGGAGAGCCTGATTGGAATCTCTCCAAGTTGAAAAAATCTTACGAGCAGATTCAAATTGTAAACAGAAATATTGTGTCAAAACTCTCGGATGTTGAATTAAACGACACCAGCAGAAACGCTGTAGTAACATTAAGTAGCTTTGCCGAATACATTATTTTTAATCTTGAGGACAAAGAATATATTCACCTCAAAGATGTTTTTAATTCTTTTGGTGAATCTATTGATTGGGAATTTAATGCAAGAAATATACTCAAGAATCGAAAAGATTAAGTATTTTTTCCCTTCTTTTCATCTTCGTCAACAATATCGGTAAACTCTGCATATTTATTGTCGTCTGTTTTAATTACTTTAACTGTAAAATTTGCCACAACACCAGCTAATGCACCTAAAGCAACAACAATCGGAGCTGCTAAAACTCCAATTACACCAAAACTTAATGGAATCTCTATAAAAGTTTTGCCTTCGTTATCCTTAATTATTATTCGACGAATATTGCCTTCTTTAATTAAATCTTCAATTTTATTTAATAACTCTTTACCTTTAACTTTGAATTCCATTTTATACTCCACTGTTTTTGTTTTTAGATGCTTAATCTCCCATTAAGTTCAAAAAAAAGCCGTGAAATATTTCACGGCTTAAATTTAACTCAATAAAACTGAATTATCTATAAAATTGATATCTATTATCAACAATATCAGCTTCTTTCTTAATGTCAACAAGCCATTGTGTGTATAGCGCCGATTTTTTCTGATTTAGCAAAGTTGTTCTTATAGAATTTTTTTGCATTGAAAATAAATTAGAATCAAAAGGAGTTTTACTAGTAACTTTTATAATATAGCTTCCTCTTCCACCTTTAAATGGTTCAGAAATTGTATTTAATGATAAGTCTAAAGCTGTTTTAGAAAATGCGTAATCTCTGCCTAAAGCTGGAATTGAGGCGGAAGGAGTAAAATCACTTGCTGAAGAAATTGTTGCTTGTGGAAATACTTCTTTAGCTAAATTAAAATCACCATTTGAGCCGATTTTTGCTTTAATTTTTTTAGCAATTTCCAATTCTTTTACACTTTTTTTCTCTCTTGTAACTACTAATTTTATGTTTTCTTTAACTGTTTCAAGTGGAGTAAAACCAGCATCTGAAACTTCCGAAATCATTGCAACTACATATCCATTTGCAAATTTGAAAACTGGAGTGATATCATCAACATCATTATCAAAAGAATATAATAATAGAGAACGATTTGAGCCAAGTCCAGGAATTGAACTTGCATCTTTTAACAATTCTGGTGTTTCAACAACTTGATAACCCAATTCTTTTGCCGAAGTTTCAAATCCATTTTCATCAGCCAAATATTGGAAATCGGTTGCAGTATTATAAATTTTATCAATAGTTGTAGGTGATGGCGCAACTTTATTAACAATACTTTCCACAACATATTTCATATCAGTTTTGTCATTTACAAGAATTATATGCCATCCAAATTGTGTTTTAATTGGACTTTGAACTTGTCCAATTTTTCCTGTAAAGGCTGCTTTTTCAAATTCTTCAACCATTTGACCTTTTCCAAACCAACCTAAAGAACCACCATTCTTTCCACTTCCTGGATCTTCTGATTTTTCTTTAGCTAATTTTGAAAAATTTGCACCTGCTAACAATTGTTTATAAACCTCTTTTGCTTGGTTTTCATCTTTTATAAGAATATGTGAAGCTTTAACTAGAGTTTCTTTCGATTTAACACTTTTTTCAAATTTAAAAAGTGCATATCCGTCATTAGTTAAAACTGGTCCAATAAAAGTTCCAGACTTTGCGTTTCTAAATAAATCTTGAGCAGAAGAAGGAATTTGCGAAATTTGTAATGAGTCTTTTGAGTAAGGATTTTCCGAATAAATTTCTACAAAAGTTTTGAAACCACTTGTATCAGCTTTTGCTTTTGCAAGAATGGCAGTTAAATTTTGTTCAATTGCTACAGAATCTGCACGCGAAGCTCCTGTTTGGAAAAGCACATATTTAATTTTTCGAGTTTCTTCTTTTTTATAATTGTTTTTATTTTCGGAATAATAATTGCTAATTTCATCTTCTGAAGGGACTATAGTTGGGTCATTTTTAATTGGCAAAGTTACCAAAATATAATCCGCACTCATTTTAATATTATCATCTTCAAATTTTCTTTTTATCTCGTCCTCTGTAACAAAAGCCGAAGCATTTACTAAACTTGTAAGTTTTTCTTGAAGTAATTGTTGTTTAACTTGGTCTTCCAATTGAAGAATTGCGGTTTTGTTTTGTGGATTTCTAATAGCAGCATCATAAGCTTCTCTGTTAAATCTTCCAGTAGAATCAATAAAATACTGAGTTATTGATTGTGGAGGATTTGGTCCAAGTATTAAATCTTTAATTTCTTGGTCTGAAACACTTAAATTGTATTCACTAATTTTTTGTTCCATTAACTTTTGGCTAATTAAACTTTCCCATACTTGGTCACGAAACTGATCCATTTGACTTTCTGGAATTTCCTGTCCATTTTGCTTTAATTGAAACTCTCTATATCTATCCAAAAGGTCTGCAAACTCTTGATATGATATTTCTTCACCATTAACTTTACCAATGTAATCGCTTCTTGTGCCAATTGCATCTGCAATTTTAGAATCTGAAAGGACCATAAAAAGCACAAATAATCCGCCAACTGTAACAATGAACCAAGGAGCTAAACTCCTCATCTTAGCCATCATTCCCATAATATTAACTTCCTCCAACTAAAAAACTATTTTTTAAAAACACGATTCTAAATTTAGTTAGAGTATTGCCTAAAATCAACAATATAACAACTTTCAAAACATAGTTTGGAAGTAATAACAAACGATTAAAATATTGATTTATTTAGCAATTTGAGCATATTTTCATTCAAAATTGAAATAAATTAAAAATAGCAGTAACTTGGTGTTGTAAATAAACCAACTAAAAAAATCAATTTATGGAGTTAATTATGCCAACAACAACCGAAAACTTAAAAGAAGCCTTTGCAGGCGAAAGTCAGGCAAATCAAAAATATAGAGCTTTTGCAGTAAAAGCTGAAAAAGATGGATTTGTTAATATTGCCAAATTATTTAGAACCACTGCCGAAGCTGAGCGAATTCATGCCGAAGGACATTTAAAAGCACTTGATAAAGTTGGTTCTACACTTGAAAATTTGAAAGAAGCAATTAGTGGCGAAACTTATGAATTTGAACAAATGTATCCTCCAATGTTTGAGCAAGCCGAAGCGGAAGGTCATAAAGCAAAAAGAATGTTTAAATGGGCTGTTGAAGCAGAACAAGTTCACGCACAACTTTATGCTTTGGCATTAAAAGCTGCCGAAGAAGGAAAAGACCTTGATGTTTCCGATTTTTATTTATGTCCGCTTTGTGGTCATATAGAATTTGGTGAAGCTCCAGAAAAATGCCCAATTTGTGGTCTTTCTGGTGACAAATACGTTCAAATTGGGTAATTCAATAAAATAATATTAACAATTTTGGTAGAGATGTATTTTGCATCTCTACTTATTTATTTACTAAACTCACTTCAATTTCTTAAATTCCATCCATAGAATTTTAAAATAATTAAGGAAATTACAATGAAGGTCAAAATTATGACATTACTTTTCACAACGTTACTTCTTGTAGGTTGCAGTAAAAAAATTACAAATCCATTGCTTGATAAATGGGAAACACCGTTTGAAACTCCACCTTTTAACTTAATAACTGAGGAGCATTATTTACCAGCATTTTACGAAACTATGAAACTTCATAATGCCGAAATTGATGCAATTGTTAATAATTCTGAAATGCCAACTTTTGAAAACACAATTGTTGCAATGGATAATAGTGGAGAATTATTAAATAGAGTTAGTCAAGTTTTTGGAGCAATGAGTGGCGCAATGAATAATGATAAAATTCAGGAAATTGCAAAGGAAATTTATCCAAAACTTTCTGAACATTATGACAACATTAATATGAATCCAACTCTTTTTGAACGAGTTAAATCGCTTTACGAGCGAAAAGATAGATTAAATCTTACAAATGAACAAAGCATCCTTTTAGGCAATTATTATCGCGATTTTATTAATGGTGGTGCAAATTTAAGTGAAAAAGATAAAGCAAAGTTTAGTAAAATAAATAGTGAACTTTCTTCACTTTCCATTCAATTTGGCGAAAACACACTAAAAGAGACAAATAATTTTGAATTAGTAATTGAAAATAAAGATGATTTAGCTGGACTTCCAGAAAGTGCCATTGCAAATGCTGCGGAAACTGCAAATAATAAAGGAAAGAATGGAAAATGGATTTTTACAATTTCCAAACCAAGTTTACTTCCTTTTCTTCAATACTCCGAAAAACGAGATTTGCGAGAGAAAATTTACACTGCATATTTTATGAATGGAAACAACAATAATGAACTTGATAATAAAAATATTCTAATAAAAATGGCTAATTTGCGTTTGGAAAAAGCTAAAATGCTTGGTTACAAAACACATGCAGAATTGGTGTTGAGTGAGCAAATGGCAAAAAATCCGTCAAGTGTTTATTCTCTTTTAAACAAAATTTGGATTCCAGCAATTAAAAAAGCCGAAGAAGAAAAAGCTGAAATGCAAAAATTAATAGTAGCAGAAGGAAATAATTTTAAGCTTGAATCGTGGGATTGGTGGTTTTATGCCGAAAAAATCAGAAAAGCAAAATATAATCTTGATGAAAATGAATTACGCCCATATTTTGAAGTTAGCAATGTTATAAAAGGCGTTTTTGGATTAGCAACAAAGCTTTTTGGAATTCAATTTGAAGAACGAAACGACATTCCTAAATATCATCCCGATGTTAGAGTTTTTGAAGTAAAAGAAGCTGATGGTAAACATATTGGAATTTTATACACCGATTATTTTCCACGCGAAAGCAAACAATCTGGAGCTTGGATGGACGAGTTTCGCCGCCAATATAAAAAAGATGGCAAAATGATTACTCCATTAATATATAACGTGGGTAATTTTTCAAAACCAACTGGCGACCAACCTGCTTTAATTAGTCTTGACGAAACTTTAACATTGTTTCACGAATTTGGACATGCTTTGCACGGATTGCTTTCAAATTGCAATTATCAATCAGTTGCGGCAACCGAAACTCCACGCGATTTTGTTGAGTTTCCATCACAAGTAATGGAAAATTGGGCTTTGGAGCCAGAAGTGTTAAAAACTTATGCAAAACACTACAAAACTGGAGAAATAATTCCCATTGATTTGGTAAGTAAAATTGAAAATGCTTCCAAATTTAATCAAGGTTTTGAAACTACCGAATATCTTGCGGCTTCGTTTCTTGATATGGATTGGCACACGATTACTGAGCCGATTACAATTGACGCATTAACTTTTGAAAATAATTCAATGCAAAAAATTGGACTAATTCCCGAAATTAAACCTCGTTACAGAAGTTCTTATTTTAATCATATTTTTTCTGGCGATTATTCTTCGGGATATTATAGTTACATTTGGTCGGAATTATTTGACGCTGACGCATTTGCAGCATTTAAAGAAAGTGGTGATCTTTTTAATCCAGAATTAGCACAAAAGTTAAGAAGTAATGTTCTTTCTAAGGGTGGAACTGAAGATGCAATGGAGCTTTATAAAAAATTTCGAGGTTCTGAACCTGAAATAAAACCTTTGTTGGAACGAAGAGGTTTAAATTAACCAACCTTGTAAATCTGGATTTTAGAGATAAAATCCAGATTTTTAATTTTACATCAAAATTTTAAGCCAATTTGTTTTTATTGGCACTTTTAAAAAAGTATTTGGATATTTTTACCTTATTTATACATATTCTTAATTCTTGTTTATTTAGTTCCCTTTTTATTCCAAATTCTCAATAAAATATCTTAGATTTGTTACATAAAAAATTTTATTATTATTTCCACCTAATTTGAAAAATAGGAGAAAAAATGGCAATTATAAGACCTTTTAAAGGACTAAGACCCGATGCAAAAGTTGCTCATTTGGTAGCAAGCGTTCCTTATGATGTTGTTAATAGGAAAGAAGCTGCAGAATTAGCAAAAGATAATCCAATTTCATTTTTACGAGTTACCCGTTCCGAAATTGAAATGGAGGAAAATACTGACGTATATTCATCTGAAGTTTACCAAAAAGCTAATTCGAACATGAAACGATTAATTGAAGAAGCTCCACTTATTGTTGATGAAGAAGAACGTTTTTACATTTACAGATTAATTTGGAAAGATGTTACACAAATTGGAATTGCTGCAACTTTTTCAGTTGAAGATTATAATAACGACATTATTATGAAACACGAAAAAACTCGCAGAGTAAAAGAAGACGACAGAACAAATCATATTATAACAACAAATGTTCAAACTGGTGCAGTCTTTTTAACTTATAAAGGAATTGCAGAAGTAAATGATATTGTGGATAAAACAATCAAAAATAGCGAGCCAATTTATAATTTTACAACTAACGATGGAGTTACTCACACTATTTGGATTATGCCAAAGGAAGTTAACGACATTATTACTTTCGAAATTGGAAAAGTAGAACATTTATATATTGCCGATGGACATCACCGAGCTGCAAGTGCAAGTCGTGCTCAAAAAGTTAAAATGGATGCGAATCCAACTCATTCTGGAAATGAAGAATACAATTATTTTATGGCTGTCCTTTTTCCAGCAGAACAATTAAAAATACTTCCTTATAACAGAGTAGTTTTTGAGTTAAACAACTTAACAAGCGAATCTTTTTTGGAAAAAGTAAAAGTAAATTTTACAATTGAGGATTCTGAAACTTCAACTCCAAAAGAAACTGGAAAAATTGGAATGTATTTGGATAAAAAATGGTTTATGCTTACTCCAAATCAAAATGTTGTTCCAGGCAAAGCCGCTGGCGATAAATTGGATGTTTCAATTCTTCAAGACTTCTTATTAGCTCCAGTTTTAGGAATTTTGGATCAGCGCACCGATACAAACATCGATTTTATTGGTGGAATTAGAGGAACCGAAGAACTTGAAAAATTAGTAACTGCTGGTGCAGCAAAAGTTGCTTTTTCAATGTTTCCTGTATGCGTTAATGATTTAATCACCATTTCTGAAGTTGGTGAAACAATGCCACCAAAATCGACTTGGTTTGAACCAAAATTACGTGATGGTTTAGTAGTTCATACAATATAAATTTTATATATTTTTAATTAAAAGGAAAATAAAAAATGGAAAACAGAATTTATAATTTTAGTGCTGGTCCTGGCGTTTTGCCAGAAGAAGTGCTTTTGGAAGCTCAAAAGGACTTTTATTCATACAAAGGCGAAGGTCTTTCTGTTATGGAAATGAGCCACCGCTCAAAAACTTATGACGGAATTATTGTTTCTGCCGAAAATGATTTAAGAACTCTTTTAAACATTGGAGATGATTACGCTGTTTTATTTTTGCAAGGCGGAGCAACTTTACAATTTTCAATGGTTCCACTAAACTTAATGCCACCAGCAAACAAAGCTGATTACATTGTTACTGGTGCTTGGTCTAAAAAAGCGGTTACAGAAGCCAAAAGAGTTGGAAGCGTTAATATTGCAGCTACTTCTGCTGAATCAAATTTTAACTTTATTCCAAAACAAGATGCTTTAAAATTAACATCAGACGCAGCTTATGTTCACTATACTTCTAACAATACCATTTTTGGAACACAATTTAAAAGTGAGCCAGAAGTTGGTGATGTTCCTTTAGTTTGTGATGCTTCATCTGATATTCTTCACAAACCGATTGACATTAACAAATATGGTTTAATTTATGCTGGGGCACAAAAAAATATGGGACCTGCTGGAGTTGCACTTGTAATAGTTAAAAAGTCGCTATTAAAGAGAAGTCCAGAAACACTTCACACATACTTAAATTACAATGTTCATGTAGAAAATGCTTCAATGTATAATACGCCAGCAACTTATAGCGTTTATATAATGGGATTAGTTTTCAAATGGTTACTCAAAAATGGCGGTTTGGACGTTATGTATAGCATAAATAAAGAAAAAGCTAAAATTCTTTATGATGCAATTGATAACTCTGATGGATATTTTAAAGGTTCTGCTGCAATTGAAGACCGCTCACTAATGAATGTTACTTTTAACTTACGAAGCGAAGAACTTGAAAAGAAAATAATTGCCGAAGCTACTGCAAAAGGATTTATTGGATTAAAAGGACATCGTTCTGTTGGTGGAATTAGAGCTTCAATTTACAATGCATTCCCTAAAAAAGGAGTTGAAGATTTAGTACAATTTATGGATGATTTTAAAGCAAAAAACTAAATTTTATTAAATCTGTTTGAATTTCATTAAAAATCCCCTCTTTTTGAGGGGATTTTTTTAGGACGATACACTTTTTGTTTCTTGTCAAGAATAACGTAATTCCATTATTAACTGCTGCGAAATATTGAATTGCATCCTCAAAATTATTTCAACAATATCGCCTTCTTAGCTTGAGTAAAATTCTTCTTGGAACTTAATCCATTAGCTTTTATACTTATTAGATATATTCCACTTGGTAAATTTGTTGCATTCCAAGTTGTTTCATAATAACCAGCAGATTTATCGCTGTTTACCAAAACACCAACACTTTGTCCAAGCATATTGAATATCTCAACTTTAATATTGCATTGTTCTGGTATCTCGTATTCAATCATTGTACTCGGATTAAACGGATTTGGGAAATTCTGACTTAACTGAAAATTGTTCAAATTAAAACCTTCGCTTGTTACCGATGTGGTAGAATCAAAATCAATCACTACCATATCCCAGTATTTTAAACTGGGTAGAGTAAAATTAATCCTTCCATCACTTTGTGAAAAATCCAAAGCTATTGGAATGCCATTTTTATAATCAGGCGACGCCACCCAAACTTTGTATGCTGTTTTACTAGCTTCATAATAAACTGGAATATTTAGATTTGTGCTTGGTTCGATTTGTGAGGCAGTATTATCTCTCCAATCCAAGGTGGAGGCATCAGTAAAATTAATAAGGTGGAAAACTTTTTTGTTCCCTATTTCGCGAGCAAAATTCCAGACATTATATGACCTTGACCAAGGAACAATATTTAATTCTGAGTCTGTTTTCAATTGATCACTGATTATTAGTGATTCATCTCTAAGTAAATTTTCATAGGCTACTAAAAAATCATAATATTTAATAAGTTGCTCTTTTAAATCTGCTGAGATGGTCAAATTATTACTAGGGAAATATTCATTACTTAACATATGCTCTCCTAGTTCGAGATGAACCCCACCAAAAGCAAAAATAACCGCATTTGCATAAAGCACTGCTGATGTATTGAATTGTCCAGGAGTATCTGAAATTCCTTTATGAATATAGGCTGCCAAAATAGTTTTTAAATTGTTATTACTCAGATTATCGTTATCAAGAATTATTTTTGCTAATTTGTCGTAGGTGGTGTATGGCTCCCAAACTTCTGTATATAAAAAATCTACTGAACTCGAGGCAATACTTGATTGTGCGTATTGGTTCACAGCATTCATTACTAATGGACATTTTAGGCTATCTTTGGCTTTTGTCAACAAATTCCGAAATCCATCTTCTAAGTTGATTTGGTTACCATCATAATCATAACGAGTTCCTCTATCTCCAAGTTGATCAACATGCCAACCATCAAAATTTATTGCCCTAAAAGCTTCACTAGTTTCAAAAATTAAATGATTCTGCCACAATTCGTTATTCGGATTCATTAAATAAATATCACTTGCCCACGTATCTGGCAAATCATGTTTATCGGGATAGATATGGTTTCTGTCTGAAAAGAATCTCCATTCATTTGAAACGCCATCAATTTCTGCATCTTCATATGCCCCATAGATAAGATTATATGCCATTGTATTCATGTTTTTTGAATGTGCAGAATCGATATAGTTTTTTAAAGTCGGTAGATAGACCGTTTTATTGGCTATATCTGTCCAAGAAATTGATGGTTCGTCTCCAGTTCCTTTTAATGGCTTGTGATGTTTATATTGCCAATCATAAAACTGAAGACCGTTTATGTGATAACGATTTAAATTATTAATTGTTTGTCCAATAGTTTTGGGATTGATTGGGTTAAATGCAGATAAAAACCCGTAACGAGGAAATTTTGTCCAATCTGAAGAAACATCAACAGCAATAGTCTCTTCATCTATTATCTCTGTACCTCTTAGCAACTGGATATGAACCATATATCCACGATAGTTTTCATTTGGAGGAAGCCACTCCCAATTATCATTTGTGGAATTCACATCCCAAGTTAATGTCTCAATTAAATTGTCCAGTGAATAATAATTTATATTCAGCTTTAAGTTTTCCTCAACAGCCTCTATTTCAATTCTAAATTTTACTTCTGAATTTGGTTCATATCTTGCTTTGTCAGTATTTATAGATAAAATACTATTTGCAAAAATTGCACTTATTGAAAGAAAATAAAGTATGGATGCAAATTGAATTTTTGTTTTTAACATTGAAATAGCCTTTGATTATTTTAAAGAAATAAATCGCATTTTTTTTAACAATGCATTATTTACTTTACCGTTCATATTTGTGTTAAGATCTTTATATACAAGTTCAAACACATGATTTCCTCTTGTAAGATTAACTGAAATTCTATTTGAGTATCCCCAATTATCCCAAAGATCAGTACCTCTTTGTGGAAAAACAACTGTCCCAATTTTTCCCCCATCTAAATATAGAGTTCTTATAGCACATTTATTATCTGTATTAAGAGGTCCACTTCCATTTGCATATAGAAAATCTAATAAATATCTACCTTCTTTATCAATCAAAAGTTTAAAGGAAATTTTTGTGTTCTGATCAGGCGTTGTTAATACTGGATTTTTCTCAGTTTGAATTGGCAAAACATCAAACTGATTTTGGAAGCCAATATTTTCGATAGGTTCACTTAAAAATGATTCATAGCCATTATTTCCCATTGCCGATATTTGATATACGCAAAATGTCCTCGATCCGAATTTTAACTCATATTCAGACGCATTTGTAGATTCAATTTTCACACCGTTTTTATATATAAAGTAGCTTATTGCATTTTCAATAGGAGCCCATTTTATCTTGCTTCCTTGCAAACTAACTATAGGTGTTTCAACTGTAACTAGATTCTCCAATAAATTAATTTTGCCATTCAAGTCATTATTCTTTAACCTAACTAACACACTATGTTTTCCTACTAATTCACTTGGAATAAAAGCATCTGTTTTTTTCTGATTATCCAAATAGAATTCATCTATAATGTTTCCATATCCTTCAACTGTAATATTTAGTGTTGAGTTTCTATAACTAAAGTTGCTAATTACATGTGGCCCAGAGTATTGTTTTGGGACAAATGGATTTAAAGTAATTCCATTTGGTTGGAATTCCATTCCAAAAAACACTCTGTAAATTGTTGCTAAATTTCCAGCAACGCTCCATAATTGTCTATCTGAGTTTATCTCTGTTCCCAAGCTGCTTCCATTTTGAGCAACCATATTTTCTTTGTTAGTTAGAAACATACCAGTACTTCTATATATTGAAGCCAATCCATGCTCCACAGCCAACGAGTTTCCTGTTTTAGCGGCTGCCCAAGTATAATAGGAAACAACAAAGGGCCAGATTCCATTATTATGATAATTGGGAATATTGGGAATTTGGGGATAAATCGTTGGTACTCCATAAGGTATTAAAGGAAAATTCTGAATTGCTTTTGCCTGATTTTGTACAGAACCAACATTAAATAAAACACATAAAGATGTACCTAAAGCTTCTGAACGTTTTGAAGCTGATTGAAAGGAACGACCATACAAAAACTGAGCATAAGAATTTTGTTCAGTTAACCATAAACTATTATTTATACCATTTTTAATTTTATTAGCAATTCCCAAATAGTCACTTTTATCACCTAATAATTTAGCCATTTCATCAAGAATTGAATACACCTTGTAAGCAACTGCATTTGTTCCAAGAGCTTTGGACATATATATATCCTTTGGATCCATCCATGTTGGATATGTTTGTTCTCTCCAATCTAAGAATGATGATTCACCACAGAACAATCCAGTTTCTTCATCAATAACATTGAATAAATCGGCTTTTGTTGAATTTTTGATAATAGTATAAGATTTATTCAACCAGTCCATGTTGCCAGTAACTTTAAATATTTCCCAAGCTGCAATAGCCCACACCATTCTATCAGTTGAAACTGGCCACGAACCACCGGTCCCTGTATCTTGAATTATTATCCCATTTTTCACTTTTGCCATTAAGCTTTTCTGTGATGCTTTTGGATTAATTGCCGCCAATGATAGGATGATACTATAACTTATATCCCTTGTCCACACGCCGTCCCATTTTTCTCCGGCCATGAATGCACCATCTTTTCGAATATCTAGCAACATTTCTTCCATCGAAAGATTATATAAACCTTCGAGAAGGGTATAATTGCATCTGTATTTGGGAAATGAAGATAAGTCTGATTTTAATTGCCATATAAAAAAGCCATCTTCAAACTTTCTAGATGCCTTTTTTTCAAAAACTATTTCAAGCTCATAAATTCCATCATTGTTTTTATCGGAAAACTTTAACTCATCTTTAGCATTTTGTTGACTAAAAGTCCAGTCAAGTGGTGGAGTGCTACCAGCAATTGATAAAAACTTGAATTGCTCTTTTGTTATTTTTGTGTTTGTTTTTGTTTTGTAATAACCTTTAGAATTAAAGCTACTAATCATTTCAGTCATATCAACTCTGAAAATTACAACAAATTTATCTCCAAAATTAATTGGGGCAGGATTACTAGCTATTATATTACTTGAATTGATTTTTGTATCGCCAAAGACATAAATTGGTGATATTTGTTTACCATTTTGTGGATTTAGAAAAATTGAATGATCATTACCCGGTTGTGTTTCATTGTCTTCTCCATTAATACAGAACTTAAATCTCATGTTTCTATTAAAGCCATCTTCAAACGCCTCTTTGTAATTTGATCTTATTTTTTCAGGAGAATCTGCGATAACTTTATAATTATTTTCTACAATTCCATTAGCTGTTATTGTAAATACATTAGAAGTGTATAATTCCTTTTGTGAATTATTACAACCAACAATTAAAATGGCAAAAGACAATAATATTTTCATTCGTAGCATTAAATCTTTCCTTGAGATATATCATTTAATTTAATTAAATAGTCTGCTTGCAAAAATAATTGAGATGTATCTATTTGCAAATAAGTACTAGAGAATCTGGTTAAATTTTCTATTACTTTTATGACCAACCTATTTTATTTTTCTATCTTAACATACTATTTAATAAGCATCATCTTTTTCACTGATGAAAAATTATTAGTTTTTATAGAATAAAAATATACTCCACTAGATAGATTCTTTGCATTAAAATTTACTGTATGATTTCCACTGGTCATTTCTTTATTAATTAATTCAACAACTTTTTCCCCTTTGGTGTTATAGATAGTTAATTTAACCACTCCATTTTGAGCTAAACTAAAATTAATTTCAGTTGTTGGGTTGAAGGGGTTTGGATAATTCTGACAAAGTTGATATGAATTAGGAAAATCATCTCCAGTCTTAATATCAGTCACAACATCAACTAAAGGGTGAGGATTATCTTGAGTGGTTGCAACCCCAAAAATATTTTTTACAGTGGCGCTAGAGAGATCTGGTGTAAGTTGAATCCAATGATCATCTCCTGCATAATTTTCATTATCGTTTATACCATTATTGGAAGGCAAATCATAGTTAGCACCATATTTAAATGCTATTGGGTCTAAAGTAGAATAAATCGGAAAAGTAACATTGCATGTCCAAAAATTGTCATTTGCAATTTCATCACCATTAGTTCCATCATCAAACATAAATATTGCGTTGTCCTTATTTTCCGTTTCCCATGCCCAACTTAGTGGAGCTGTTCCCCCACATATGAAAACATTTTCAATTGCTGAAAATAAAGTTCCATTTAAATCACTTGCATTATTCATATCAACAACAAATTTAATTTCAATTGGCTGTTGAGTTAAGGTAGACGATTCCATTCCATTAAAATATTCAGAGGGATAAATAAATGGATCAAATGCATATCCATTATCTAAATCTTCTTGTGAAATTCCTATTAATCGATGACCACCAGAATTATTTGGAAAATCTACTTCCCATCCCCCACCGTTAATCTTAAATTTGTAATGAATTGTATCATCTAATGCTGCCAAAAACTGAGTCGAAGTTTCGTAAACATTAGGATCAAGTGAACTTGGATAGCATGTATCGGCTTCGCTCCAACCATTAAAGTTTCCAGTAGCATAAACAATATCAGTTGCTGGGTTAAATCTATTGGCTGCGATCTCAATTTCCATATTAACCTGAAAATAAATATCTATAAGTTTGCTAGTGCCTGCATCATTCATAAAATATACTACAGCCAAGGTTGTATCAGAGGAAATGTCCGCAGTTCTGTCAGGAATTTCTTCCCATGCATCTTGGCCATTTACATTTTTGTAAAAAAACTTATAAAGAATTGTTCCACTTTCAATTCCTTCATACGTCAATGTATATATTCCGTCATTATCGGAATCATCCATTGGGGTTTGATCATTCCATCCATTGAAAGTACCCCGGAGTAAAACGCTTGATAATGCAGGATCAAAAACACCATAATTCTTATGTACATTCATATCCACTTGAAAAGTAACAGAATGCGTTTGTGAAAAGATTAGCTCCGTAAATAAAAAGACAAGTATAAATAAGTAAGATTTTTTCATTTTTTCTCCTATATATGTAATCAATTTTATAAAAATATTTGCTGTGCAAAACTATAGCTCATTTTTCGTGCCAGATAAATCAATGCTTACAACGGGGATATTTTGATAAAAACAAAGCAAATTTTATTTAAAAAAGTATTTTATATCATTTTGATATAAAATAAGTTTATCATAAAAATAAACTTTTGCATTCTATTTTAAACCAAGATCAACACATAACCTGTGATAGTTCGATTGTGCAAGGCCAAGCTTCTTTGCTGCATCTGCATCAGAAGTTGAATTCAATTTTACAAAATTAATATATTCAGTATATACGATTTTTTTGAAGTCTTTAAGTTTAAGAATATTTTCCTTATCATAGATTGATTTTTTACCATAGAAAAAATCATTTAATTTAATGTCTGATGACCCAATTGATCTAAGTATATCATTTAATTCAATTTTATCAACTTTAGATAATATAATTCTTTGTGCTATGCTTCTTAATTCTCTAACATTGCCTTCCCAAGTATAGCTTTTTAATGCTTGTATTGCTTTTAGCGAAAATTCAGGAACTTTAGAACCATGAATAGCACTGTATTTATCCACAAAGTATTTAAACAATTCTGGAATATCTTCAACTCGTTCACTTAAAGAAGGGACTATAATTGGAATAATGTTAAGACGATAATATAAATCTGCTCTAAAATTACGTTTATCAACTTCATTTTTAAGATTTCTGTTTGTAGCAGCAATTACTCTTACATCAACTTTTATTTTCCCCGTTCTTCCAATTTTTTCTATCTCACCTTCTTCAAGTACTCTTAATAATTTGGCTTGAGCTTGTAAAGGCAATTCACCAATTTCATCCAAAAAGATTGTTCCATTATTAGCTTGTTCAAACAATCCTTTTTTTGTTTTATCAGCTCCAGTGAAAGATCCTTTTTCATAACCAAACAATTCACTTTCTATCAAATCCATAGGAAGTGAACTACAATTAATGGCGATGAAATTTTCAAACTTTCTATCACTTTTGTAATGCAACGAAAACGCTACTAATTCTTTACCACTGCCCGAAGGTCCTTCAATTAAAACATTTGTATTACTAGACGCATACAGATTTATTTCAGAAATTAGTTTTTTAATTTTAATTGAGTTTCCAAGAATTTTCTTTTCTTCTAATATTCTGTCAACACTAATTTGCAACTTTTGAGTGGAACTAAGCTTATCAATTTCTAGTTTCTTTTTTTCGTATGCATTAATAACACTTAAAATAAAATCAGTAGGTTGGTAAATATAATCTTCAATATCGTTTGGATATTTTGTACAATACCAAAATGCTCCAGCGTAGAGTAAATTATTTGCAAAGTTATAATCCGTTATATTCAAAGTCATTTTTGAAATAACAATAATCTGAATTGTATGGTTTATCTCCTTGATTTTTTTTATTAGAGCTTCACCCATTAAGCCTCCAGCAATCTGAAAATCCATTATCACCACATCCAACTCGTTATGAACTTCTGATATTTTTTGCAGCGCTGTTTTACCGTCGGAAAAGAAATACTGTATTTCAAATTTATTTGGTATTGTATTTAATGTTTTCTGGACTCTAATTTTATCAAATTCCTCATCCTCTATAAGTACAATTTTAATCGGTTTTTCCATAGTTTAACTCTTAATGTTTAATAGTTATTTTGAATATACAACCACCCAATGATAAGTTTTCCACATCCAATTTCCAACCACATTTTTGTGTCATATTATGTGCAATAAAGCAACCATATCCAAAGTTTTGTTCATGCCCTATTTTTGAGGAAATATTTTCTAAAAATATTTTTTTTGTTCCGTTTGTTTCTATTAGCATTTCTTCGGAAATACCTTTGCCATCATCTTCTATTGAAATTATTGATTCTTTTTTATCATCATTATATTCGGTTTTGATTATAATGGTTACATCAATTTCAGAATTATGATAAATGCTATTTTGTATTAATGGTTCAATTATTTCCCAAATTACAAATTCATTAACATGTACAATTGGGAAATTTGCATCAAATTGCGTTTTAATTTGAAAAACATTGGTTTTAATTGATAAACGCATAAAAAGGTTATCAACTAAAAATTTGATTACTTCATTTATGTTTGTATTAAAAATAGGATTCCTGATTGTAGAAAGTTGTGGCTCATACCATTTCATATCATAAATAATGCGCCCAATAAATCTGGAATATTTTGTAATTCTGTTAACTGTTTCGGTATTTCCTTTAATTTCTTTCAAATCTGAATTAATAAAACCAATTATTTTTTCTGCTTTATGGTGTGCATGATAAATTCGCCTTGTAAAGACAAATTCTTTTTCATGATTTAATTTCTCAGTTAAATGTTCGTTTTTCTGTAGAAATAATTCTTTCTGCACTTTATCATGCTTGTTAACTGTATTTGATGAAATTAAATACATAAAAAACAAACCCGTTAGTATCAAAATGGAAAAAACAAGGGCAATTGCATCATAGTTATATATAAACTCATTTGTAATTGCATTAAAATTTGGGAAACTTCGGACGTACATTACTCCAATTAATTCACCATCAGGGATAAAAGGGATAAAACTGAAAAATGTCTGATCTTCGCTAATAATTGTTTGGTTGCTTTCAGTGCTAAAAAGCTTATCCTCTATAGTTTTAAAATATTTTTTAGCCTCACTATGATCATAAAGTGGGGGTGGAATATCTTTATCCTTTTCAATTAAAACCCGGAACAATATTTCCCCAGAATCTATTATTTTATACTTGCCATTAACCATAATAAACAAACAAATTTCTTCAATATCTTTTTCAATCAATTGCTGATTCAATAAAATATCAAATTTCTGAATCATCTTATTTCGTTCAGTTGCTGTTATTTCTTCATCCAACCGTAATGTTTCAATTAACATTTCAAATGAATTTGCAGTGTAATTTGCAATTCTACTTGAAGAATATTCTTGATACCATTCCTGTGTGCTAACAACAAAATAAGACAATGCATTTTTGAAAATAAAAAACATCACTATTTCAAAAGAAATTAAAATCGTAAAAAGAATTGCTAGATGTTTAATATCAAAATTGTATTTTTTTATTTTTTCAATAACTTGCATTATTTGGTATTAATCCTAATGAGTTTATTTCATCTTGCGCATTTTTTAAGGCAAGCTCAACACTAATTTCATTTTTTATCGCTTGTTTTAAATATCTCGTTAATATATCAGAAAGTGAAGTGTAATTACGATTTTTTTGCCTGAAAACACTATATTCTAATAAGTTCTTGAAAAATCCTATCCTCTCATATTTTGCAATAAGACTATCAGATTCATAGAATATTTTTAGCGATGGCAAAAAGCTATTATTTTCATACATAAATGATTGCACATCTTCTCTAAGCCAAAATTTTAGAAATTCTATAGACTCTTTCTTTTTTTTTGAATATTTTGAAATCATCAAATTCCATCCACCTCGAATAAATCTCTTTTCTTGATTTTTAAAATGCGGTAGTGGAACACATAGTAAACCATTTTTATTTCTTAACTCCTTGTTTATATAGTAAAATGATGAAAAAGAGTTAGGCCATCCTCTTAAAAAGACAGCTCTATTTTCAAAGAAATAACTGCCGAAATTATTTTCTTGGAGTTGTGTCACACTTTCGGGAGATATTTTGTGCTTCTGTACCAGATTCACTAAAAAATGTGCGGCCTCAACAATATCATGTGATAATAAAGAGTTATTATCACTAAAAAGATTGTTGCTGTTTGATATTAACTCGGTAAAGCTACACATTAAACCTTCATAATTATCTGCGGGGAATATATAAAAAGGTTGGTTGCTAAAAACTTCTGATTGCCCTATTTCAATAAACCTTTCCCAAGTAATTGAATTATAAAGTTCCTTTTTAATATTTTCAAAATCAGGATGTTTCCGCAAAATTTCTTCGTTAACATACATAACGCCAATATCAATGAAAAGCGGTAAAGCAACTAACGAATCATCATAAATACAAGAGTTTAATGCATTTTGTTCAATTTGGTCTTTTTCTGCTGAAGTGATGTATTTGTCAATCGGCTGAGCCCAATTTTTAAATCTTGAAATCCAAACTTGGTCAACGGAAAATAAATCTATCTGATCACTTCTATTTCTTAAATATTTTGTTAATAATTGTTTTCTTTCATGTGAACTAAATTTTTGCAGTGGTAAATTAATTAATTCAACTTTTATCTTGCCCTTATATTCTTCATTAAATATTTCAATTAATTTACTTTGAGCTGAAGTAATGTTGTCAATATAATGGATTATAACTTCTTTGCTTTCATCTCTAGAATTTCTAGAAGTTGGTTTAATGATAAGATGAAGAATTATTACCGAAACAAATGATATAAAAAATGCTATGTATGCAATTTTAGTTCTTTTTAAGGTTTCCAAGTTTATTTTCCCGCATCAGAATTTCTATAGAGTTATTTATTAGAAGAATCAAAGTTATGAAGTTAAAATTCCTCTTTCACTAATTTAAAGATACAAAATTTAATAAACTTAATAATTTTGAGTAAAAATTGATTTTGCTAGAAAGGTTAGAAATAGTTAATCTAATATTATTTAATAACAGTTTTATATTAATGATAAATGCTAAATTACTCAAAATGATAAAAGTATATATTTTATCAAAAAATTTGTGTCTTAACATAACTAAATTGTCAACTTTTAATGTTAAACATAAATGGCACAAATAATGAGATAGCTTTGGAGCAATATTATTTTTATTATAAATCTAAAGGTATTACTCATGAAAAAAACATTTACTATTTTATTTTTTGTATCGTTTGTTGGGTTGTTTGCGCAACCTTTAATTGATGGAACTTTTGATGGTGAAGGTGTGTGGGGAACTCCAATTGCAACAGCAGATTTAACACCTGGGTTCGCAGCCACAAATGCTAAAAGAGTTTATGTAACATATGACATCAATTATATTTACTTAGGTGCAGAGGTTACAGCATCTACTTGGAATAATTGGGTTTTTATAATTAATACTAAAACTGGTGGTTCTGGCACTGATTCATGGTTACGTAATATTTCTTATTCTCATTCTAATTTACCTGACTTTGATGCAAGGGGACATTTTAATGGTTATGCTGAAATACATAGTTGGAATGGAACTAGCTCTAGTTGGGATCGAACTCCAGACGTAGCTTTATCATCTACAGAATATGCAGAAAATATTATTGGATCCGACCAAGATGGATGGGTGGAAATAAGAGTTCCTCAATCAACAATGAATTCTCCCTCAATTGGAGACATTCAATTTTACATTTGCGGAGATAATAATGTTCATGGTTGCTTTGACGCATGTCCAAACGATGACAATGCGAATGCTTGGACATATCATTCTTACCTTAAAAATTATACAACTAATATACCTCTCCCTGTAGAACTAACATCATTAACAGCAAAAAATGTTGGCGGTTCAGTAGTATTAAATTGGGAAACAGCAACAGAAGTAAATAATCACGGTTTTGATGTTGAAGCTTCAAATGATAATGTAAATTGGAATTTTATAGGTTTTGTTGAAGGAAATGGAAATAGCAATTCACCCAAAAGTTATAGCTTTGTAGCAAAAGAAGGTTCACAATATTACAGACTAAAACAAATTGATACAGATGGTGGGTTTGAATATAGTGATGTTGTTGAAGTTGCAGCAGAATTGAGTTACAAGCTTGCTCAAAATCATCCAAATCCGTTTAACCCAACAACTAAAATCAATTTCTCTATTCCAGAAGTAGCAAAAGTATCAATTACTGTTTTTAATGCTCTTGGACAAGAAGTAGCAGAATTAGCAAATAGAGAATTTGCTGTTGGAAATCATTCAATTGAATTTAATGCATCAAATTTAAATAGTGGAATATATTTTTACAGACTACAAAGCTCAAACTATTCAAAAACTATGAAGATGTTACTAATTAAGTAATCCCGATTACTTTTGTGGGATACACATTTTTATATTGGAGTAACTATAATGTTACTCCAATATGTATTTAATCTTCAAGCTTTTATTTCTGTTAATAATTTTAAAAAGAGATGGGAATGAACGTAATTCCGTTATTTAGAGAAGAACCAAGAAGGGAAATTGAAAAAGTAAATATTGAAATTCCAGCTGACTGGTGGTATTCAAGTTACTCCTCAAGCATTATGGATACATCAAAAAACATTTTTCATTTCTCTAAAACTAATAAACAACTTACAAATCCTTCCTTACCTACCCCAGGTTGGAATTTGCGTAGTGGGGATTATAGAGTTAAGGAAAGTAATATTGATTCTAGGGATTATGTTTATTATCGAGATCTTAAACTTAAAATTGCTAAGTATTCACTATATCTTGTAATGGTTGTGACTATTTTTATTATTGTAGAGATTTCGACGCTTTTATCAAAATTATAAATTAAGAATGTTACTTTTTGTTATGCTTTGTAAGGTAATCTTATAATTATTTATTAGTGGTAACAACTATTGTACGCTATATCATTATAGGAGTCTTTGGTGTTCTCTTAATCCAAAACCTCATCCGTGTTGAATTTTAACAAAAATCTATATTTAGTTTTAATTAATTAACTTCTTAGTAAAGTAAGTACAGTCTAATTTTACAATAAACCTCCTGGACATATTTTGTACAAATTGAGTTTGAAAGTTTAGATTATTACCCATAATCAACATATTTATAAATTTGCGGAGAATCCAAGACTCTCCGCTCCAAGTTATAAAGTTACCACTTGCCAATATTTAGGCTGCAATATAATAATTTGTAAGATTAAATTGAAATTAAAGGAGCTCGCCGTATTCTTTAAATTCATCGTTTTTTTTTCATTTAATATATAAGCTGAATATCTGTTGTGAGCAGTGTCGAATAAACACCTTGAACAAATTATTAAAAACCTACTTCAGTTTCTACTTCAGCAGTTTTCTTTAAAAAGGGAAAAGCCATGTAAGTTATTATCTTACAAGGCTTTAGCTGCGGGGTCAACGAGACTTCCCGAAACTATTCGGGACGACCTTCCTGACCATTTACTAAGAATTCTATATATTTTCTACTTTTCTTCTTCTTAATTTCATTCTCTCTTTTTATTGCTGCTGTTTTTGTTGAATATGATTCCGAATAAACCAACTGCCACGGAATACCTCTTGATGAATATTTTCCCCATCCGCTATTGTGACGTTCTAATCTTAGCACTAAATCATTTGAATATCCAACATAAAATTTATCTATTGTTCGAGAATATAAAATATAAGTGAAATACACTTTTACTCCATTTAAAATTAAAAAAGGAAGACTTTATATCTTCCTTTTTTGCGGGGTCAACGAGACTCGAACTCGCGACCTCCTGCGTGACAGTAAGTGTAAATCTTATTTACAGCTTAATTTTAGGCTTTTTTCTTCACAATTCTACCCTTTTTAGCTACTATTTTACAAAACGTGTTATAATAGTGTTATATAATTTTGGCACGAAAAGTCATCTTTTTTCTAAAACTTGGGATGTAGATTTTACTGAAGTTAACTTTTTAGTCAATTGTTTTTTATACCTATTAATATAATGCTTTAAAAATTGCGGAATCAACCCAGAATTTTTATATTGACGTCAGAAATAAAAAAAGGTCTGCATTGCCGTGCAGACCTAATAAAACAAGCAACTTGCTAATGTCGCAGAATTCTAAGAGTTAAATTATTACTTCCGACTATAAATAGCAAGTTGGATTTTCCAACCCTAACCAGAGGTATTTATGGCGAAGAGCTCAAGAAGTGCAATTTCTGGTAGATACGTTACTGAAAAGTATGCTAAATCGCATCCTAAAACAACAGTGACAGAAACTACCAAAAAGCCTACTCCTACGAAGAAAAAATCTAAGTAGAACCAAAGCGGACAAACGTCCGCTTTTTATATTTTATACTATTCCAATTGCTTTTTCTTCAATTTCAATAATATTTCACCTCTGAAATTCTTATTTTTTGCTAAATTAATCACATTTCTGTTAACTGCAAGAACAACGCTATAAATAACACTATCTATCGTGATTGTTTTACTCCGAGAACCATAATAATTGTTTACAAGCCAGTTTGATAAAGTTCCATCTGCCCAAAATTTTGTTTCAATTAACAATCTTTCGCCATTGTAATTCTCAACAAGCTCTCCATCAACCGTTTCTTCTAATTTCCCGAGAGTTTGTTCGTGGGAAAATTCTACATAATGTGCATTAATTGACTTACTCGTTATTCCATCCGAAATGGAAATTGTATTTGAAACGTTAAGCATTTGCGTCCCTTTCAATTGTAACTAATTTAATTGTATTACTTTTGGGCTGATAGTTTATTTCTGTAATTCTACCATAATTTGTTCCATTCAAAACGAGAGTTTCACCAAGCGGAATTATCAAAGTTTCAGCATCTGGAATTAAAAAAGAATGCTTGTCAAAAATTCCATCTTGGTATTTTTGCTCGTTAAATTCTTTCAGCCTTTCAAAAAGCATAGTATCATAATAATTATTGTTAGGCGTTTGCATTTCGTAATTATATTCCAACAAAACTTTTGATTTTTGATGATTAAATACTTTCGAAGTAAGTGAAAATTGGTTATTAATCGATACAAAAATTAACTTTTTATTAATCACAATCGCCGTTCTGTCAGTCAAGTAAGCAATGTCGGAAATTACCTTATACGGCTCAACCATTTCTTCTATTCCAAAGTCATTCCAAAAAGAGTGAAACGTATAAACCCAAACATCATCATTAAACATAAATATTTTTGTGCCAGCCGGTGTTGGATGTTCAAATATTTCTAAGAACCAGCCCCAAACATATCCGAAATATTCAACATCAATTGCATCACCCACATCTTCCAACAATGAGCCGATTGGTTGGAGTGGCGCATAAAACTCTATTCCACCCAAATAATTTTGTTTGTAAATATTGTTTGAAGCATCTTTAACTTTTAAAGCCACAACTGGTTCATCACCAGTCGAAAGTGACAAGAAAGGATTTGTTGGATTATAATAACTATAACCGCTTGCTGGAGCATTTGCTTTTAAACTAACATATCTTTCTATTGCCCCAAGTTCACTAAAGATTCCATCATCCTCTAAAGAATCCAAATAATTTGAGGCAGAAATAATCAAATTTAAATGCGTCAATGCACTTCCATTAGTTCCACCAAAGTTAGCATCTTTTTTTAGCATTGAAATATCTGGAGCAAATTTCCCGGTTATAATATTTATTCCCTCGTCTTCTGTTTCATACATTATGTCATAATAGCCACTCCAAATTATAGATCCATTTTTTAGGATAGTTAAATAAGATTCATTTACAAGCAAATTTCTAATAGTAGTAACTTTTTGAAATCGCATCGTCAAAGATGATGGTTCAATTATGAAAGGGTTAATGTCTCCATCGCCTTTTATCGCGATACTTGGAGCATCAAATAAATACTGGTTAACATTTGTTCCATCAATATAATAGCTATAAAAGTTCATATTAAATCAGTGCTAATTTTTTGAATGACTGTTCGCCTCTTCTCGATGAAAGGAATACCTTTTCATTATCCATATCCCAAGTTCCGAAAACTTCAATCGAAGTATCTTCAAAAGCTTCAAGAAATGCATTTTTTATTAAATTGTAATCAATCGAGACAGTTTGAAAATTATTGTTATTTGTCGACTGAATAACCTCTTTCATTTGTGGTGTGTTCAAAATAAATTCCGTATTACTATCGTTGCCAGATTTTTTAGCATCACCCACAATTGCTAAAGTTGGCGTAGTAATAACCCCACCAGTTGCAAATGATTGTGCCTCTATCATTGCAACATGAGCGAGACCTTTAACAGTCGCTAATCCAGCTGCAACGTATGCTCTTGGTAATGATGTCGGGTCGCCTGGTATTAATTGAGACGCATAAGCCCTTTGTGCCGCATCGTAAGTATTTATCAATGTTTCAGTTTGCGAAAATCTTTTTGCAACCAGAAAAGACGCATGGCTTTGTCCTGCAAACATATTAGCAATATCAGACATAGTTCCGATGCTGGTCTTTGCAAAATCCAGCCTCATTTGTTTTTCTAAAGCAGTTTTTTGAGCTTCATCTTTTACCTCGTCGGCATTTAATTTTTTCTTCAATTTTAGTAATGCTTGAGCTTCTTTTGAGTCTCTTCCATAAGCCAAAATAGTAGCGTCAATCATTTTATTTAATAATTCTTCTTTTTTTGTATAATACGCTTCATCACTCATTAACCCAAGTTCGTAGTCAAACTCAATCATATCAAGTTCTGCTTGCCTTGCCTCTGCTTCTTTATCCCTTTTTTCAATCGCTAATTCTTCCTCAATTGTGTTCTTTTCAACTATTAAGGCAAGTGTTTCTTCATTATAAATTCCATCTTTTTCAAGTTGATTTTGAATTTGTTCATCTAACAGATTTAATTTATTGGCATAAAACTCTTCTGTTGATATTAATTGAGCATCATATTGCAAATCCAAGATATTTATCTGTGCATCAATTCCAGCTTTATTGTTGTTAAAATAATCTTCATCCAGTTTCTTTTTCTCTGCAAGAACGCCGTAATATTCAGACGAATTATCGGTATATTTTCCCGCCGAAAATTTCAATTGCTCATCCAACAATTTTGATTTTTCTGAGTAATAATTCGCATAGCTTATCGAATCACTTTGCAGTTTTGATTCAAGAAGCAAAGATTCTTTTTTATAATAATCTTCAGTATTTCCTCCGCTTGGGTCTTTTCCTGGAGTCTTATCATCTTCAACAATTACTTTTTCCTCAATCGTAGTTTTTTTTGTATTTAATTCTTGTAAATAATTTGATGATTCCTGGTATTTTTTTTGAGCGGACGCTGCAACGTTTATTGTTTCGGAAAGTTCGAGCCACGTTTCTTTACTATTTGTTAATTTCTCTATCTCAGAATCTGACATTTTCTTAACACCAGTTTCATGGTCTGTTAATTTTGATATTATTGAGCTTAAATTTCTATCAACAGTTTCTTGCATTGCAATGTAATTGCTTTTGTGATGCAATACTAAATCATCCATTTTCGCTTGGTAATCAGTAAGTGCGACAATGTATGAAGAACTAATTTCCGAACCAGCCTCTTCCATTTCAATTTTATACTTCGTTTTTTCCGCATCAGCAATAATCTTTTGCTGGACAATCATCGATTCGGTCAATTTTTCAACTTTTGCTCTATTTTTGTCAATTTCAGTTCCAGAAGTAATCAATTGTTCAGCTCTAATTTTTTCTTGCTTAATCAACTCAATCGTTTTTTCGGCACTTATTTTTCTCGCCTCAGCTAAGTCCATTTCATCATTTGAAGTAAGATATAATGCAGTTGCCAATGCACCAAGAGCCGTAATTCCAGCCGCAATCCAACCAACAATAGGAATTGATGAAATTGCAGTTGTTGCTGTTACTGCAAAATATTGAAAGGCAAATCCAGCAAACTTAAGAGCTGGTATAAATCCACCAAACTGTGCAACATACTGCGATATTGACAACCCAACAAATGCAGATCCGACTGTACCTATTCCAATAACCAATGGAGTGAAATCCATATCTAAAATAGTGCTTCCCATTTCAAGCAAGGAAGTTATAAATGGAGTTACATAATCAACTGCTTCAATTAGTTTTTTGTTGAATTTGTTTTCCAGGATAACGGCTTGATTTTCGATAGTTTTTGAGTTCACATCAAAGGCTTCACTCATTGCACCAGTTGAGGATAACATTTCATCTGTTTTGTTCAAAAAAGTGTCATGCTGTGTTGTTGATAGTGCGAGAGCGGCAGTAACTGCTTCCACTCTTCCAAAATACTTATTCATCTCTGTTGCACTTCCACCAGTTGCAACTTCAAGAAATCCAAGAATTCCAGCAAGTCCTTCAGCTTTTACGGCTGTTTCAACAGACTCAAAACCTTGCGATTTTATTAACTTTGTCATTTCAGCCGTTGGAGAAGCAAGCCCGTCCATTATTGCTTTCAACTGTGTTGAAACTTCTGCAGTATTTCCAGTTACACCAGTAAGAGTTGCATAAGCTCCAAATAATTCCTTTGTTTCTATTTTTAAAGCAGATGCGAGTGGAACTACCGAACCAATTGCTCCAGCAAGTTCTGGAAATGTTGTTTGTCCTAATTTTACAGTTTTGAATGCCTGGTCTAAAATTGATTCTGTTTCACTCCAATCTTTTCCATAACCCTTAATAACTGCCGACGCTAAATTAAGAGAATCCGTTGTTGAAGCAATTCCCGCGACGCCAGCTTTTGCCGATACTTCTAAAACATTTATTTGGTTTTCAGCATCAACTCCAGCGGAAACAACTTGATAAAGACCGTCCGAAATGTCCTTAAATCCAAGTGGAATGTTTTTATCCGTTCCAAGCGAGAGAACAGATTTTTTTAACGAATCAATATTTTCAACCCCGAGCGATTCAACATTTGCCATCGCTGATTGAAATTCTTTAAACTGTTGAATTGGATAAGATAGAGCATTCCCAACTTTCCGAGCCATATCTGTAATACTGTTAAAAGCGAATGCTGTTGCAGTAATTTTAGAAGTGAACGATTCAAAATCAATTGAAGCCTTGCCAGTTGTTTTGGAAACACTATTTCCAAGAACATTCAAATTTGAAATTGCACCAGTTGTATTTAGGTCAACATTTATTACTAATGAATTAGCCATTTAGAAACTCGTTTATTTTATCAGTTACTGTGTTTTTTGTTTTTAAATAGAAATATGTCATTACTTCTATTATGTCCGCATTAAGCGTTTCGCTATAGCTACCAAATCCAAGATTGTGAACATTTACTGCCAATCTGTACCAATAAGTGAAGTTGCTCCGCTTGTGATTTTTGTGTCGCTCTTCGTCAAAAGCTCCAAGCCCAATTTTTATTTCTTCTATTTTTTCATAACTGGACTTAACTGTGCGAAAAAACTTTGAACACCTTCTGCAAGAATTTTATTATCAAATTCACCAAAATTTACACCAACAAGCGATTTTTCTTGAAACACTGCTTTTGCAACCTCTTCAACTTTTTTTGCATCCTTATAAACTTCATAGGTAGCCTTAATGCTTTCAGTTGGCGTAGCGTCAAAATTTAGTAAATTGTATTTATCCAAAACAGCTAAAGAGTTTGGAGAAACTTTTTTTAATTTATAATCCATTTTTTTTCCTTGATTAAATTGATATAACTGTCATCTGCGAGGTTGCCGAAACCAAAAAAGTTATTGGCAAATAAAATGCATTTCCAACTTTGAATGAAGCGTCAAGTTTTGCCTCGATTGTTAAATTTTTGATTAAAAACAATTCAATTGAATAAAGCTTGCTCACCTTAAACTCAATATCGAACAATTCAGCTTCTTTTAATTCTTGGTTCAAAGTTAAAATTTCATCATGCTCGTTTTCATAATCAGAACGTAAAGCAATTGCTAAATACTCCAAATCATCCGAAACTATTACGGCTTTAATTTCACCAGAAAATCCTAAATCATATACTTTTGACGGAGCAACTTTATCCGATTGGATAAACTCAATCTCTTCTTTTTTTAATTTAAGATTTATTCCATCTTTTACAAGTTGCAGAACTGGAGCGGTTGAAATTGCTCCAGCAACTGCTAACTTAAAATCATAAGCCGAAAGTCTCATTTTATGCTATTGTTAAAATTGAATATTCGGTTGATTTGAAAATAACCGGAACATAAGAGCCTTCACCACCCTTAAAAGCATCTTCTCGATTTGTATCGATAGTTACTTTTGTTATAGTATAAGTTTTCAAAGCTCCATTTTCATCGTACGCTTTGAATTGAATGTCAACCATTCCTCTCGCTGTTGGTGCCATTTTTGCTGATATACTCATTTTTTTTACCTATATTTTTAATTTATTAGTTATTCGACACTTGGCGTAAATGCACCAGTGTAAACATCCAAAACACTTCCGCCATTTATAATAACGGCTTTTGCTTCAAATTTTTTGCCAAGAACAACCCTTTTAATTGGGCTTTCTGATTCTGAACCAATCACTTCAAGTTCAGTATCTTCTATCTTTAGCAACATTCCCTCTTTTGCCAAATTTAATTGGTCTCCAGCTGTTGTAAAATTTACTCCAACAGCCCCTATTTTAAACTCTTTTGGTATGAGAAACATTTTTTACTCCTTTGTTAATAATTTCTGTAATTTACTTTAACTTAAATATTTCCAATTGTTCCTATTATTAGTGCTTTCATTTTGCCTTATGGGTAGACTAAGATTTCGATGAATGTTGGTTGTGATATGAGAGTTACAGCGTCATTGACAGGGTCGTAAGAAGCTATAACAACGTATGCATGGGTTGAATCTTGACCTACTGCGTAAATAAAGGTTCTTGCATTTGTCGGC